>Ga0247782_1000011_pt1 | contig 269077 bp, 212 predicted proteins | sample UWRJL019104C5_FD_179928 | JGI IMG/M metagenome (GOLD analysis project Ga0247782, IMG submission 179928) | Plant litter microbial communities from Arlington Agricultural Research Station in Wisconsin, United States - UWRJ-L019-104C-5 | ecosystem: Environmental > Terrestrial > Plant litter >...
CAGGCCCTAGCACTGTCTTCCGAATCTCCATTACCTGCACACCTAGCGACTCGGCCTTTTTCCACCGACCCTGACCCCTATATATTGAGGCTAGATTAGCCATGCTGGTCAGCGTGTCGGGATGCTCAGGCCCTAGCATTGTCTTCTGAATCTCTAGTACCTGCACCTCTAGCGACTCGGCCTCCTTCCACCGGCCCTGATTCCAATATGTTGAGGCTAGATTAGCCATGCTGGTCAGCGTGCGGGGATGCTCAGGCCCTAGCACTGTCTTCCGAATCTCCATTACCTGCACACCTAGCGACTCGGCCTTTTTCCACCGACCCTGACCCCTATATATTGAGGCTAGATTAGCCATGCTGGTCAGCGTGTCGGGATGCTCGGGTCCTAGCACTGTCATCAGAGTCTCTTGCGACATTCTTGCCATTGCCTCTGATGTCGTATATCCGCCTTGCTCAAGCGCATACCAGCTGCTGTTATATAAAAGCAAAGCCCATTCTTTTTGTGACTCCTCCTCTTTTGGCCGATACTCTACAGCCTTCTCAGCGTGCGGGAAAAGCTTTTGACAAGTGTCCCAGTTTTCAAAATTTCCTGGCGGAAATGCCTGGTTCATCCGGTTAATAAATTGCCCCTTGAACTTCTCGCTCTCTCCATCAGCATCTAACCACTTCCTAGTAGATAGTTGTACAAGCCCGTGCATTTCAAAAACATCGCCTCTCTCGTTCGTCTGTACTAAGCAGTAATCTCTCAGCACCTCTATATCCTTTTCAAATACGTCGTCCATACTATCGCCAGAGCTTACGCTTTCGTTATCTGTGTCGGCCCGGCCACTTTGGATTGGATCAAGAGGTCGGATCAGCCATTCGAAAATGCCCTGCCGATCAAAGAAGCTCATTAGGCATAGCAAATCGGCCGCCGATGGTCTTCGTAAGCGTATATGATCAAACGAAATCTGCCATGTTGTTATGACCGAGTTTTTCGCGCTTTCGTCTCGCCGAAGATCACCGGAATCGTAATTTAATAGGCTCGCCTTCTTCCGTTCACTTCTTCGGAACTCTTCCAAGTACTTTGACATTGATGTACGAGGTGCTCTTCTTTGTATGTAGGCCGCCGCCTGACTGATGGCTAGCGGCATATACTCGAGTGCCTTGACGAGATCGGTTGCCGTATCCATATCTGCATCTTCTTTTAGCCTTCTTACAAGGAGTGTAAGAGCGTTCTCTTGGTCCATCGGCCCAACATCGATAATGTTGTCATAGCTTCCTGTAAGTCGATAGGCGAGATGCTTGTCTCTTGTTGTAACAACGATCGAACCATTCGAGCTTTGTGGTAGATATGCCGACAACGGCTTCCTTTCTCCCTCGGAAACTGTTTGCTTGGCCATTGTTTGCGTATTATAGAACACGTCAATGTTATCAGCACTGTCCAAGACCATCAGCCATCGGCCGTTCCGTTCGTTCCGGAGCCATTGGTAGACAAGCTGAGGTATGTCTGCTCCAGGCTGATTCCGGCCGGGCATCTTGACAGCGTCGGCGATCGACTGGAAGCCCTCTTCTATGCGTGCACGTGTTTCGGCATGTACCCAGAACACCCAGACCTCTCGATTTTCTCGCACAGCCCCATCTCTCACCCTATACGCGTGCTCGATGGCAAGTTGTGATTTGCCTACACCCCCAAGTCCCACGAGGGCCACGCGCGAAGCTGGTCGCAGGTATGCTTCGTGTATCCGATCAAGGATGGTCTTGCGTTCGACAAAATCAGCATCGCGGCGGAAAGGGACGTTAAAAGATGGTCTCGGTGGCGTTTCCGGGCGGTCTACAGACGAAAACCATAATTAGTCTCGAACACCCAGAACCTTGTAAGATCTGCTAACGTGGACGCTAGTAACGTACCCAGGGGCAGGTGGAACGCAGCATGAATCGGCCCGCTATTCTGTCCCACTTGAAGCCCGTAATTACTATTCCCGAAAGAGATCGCCGTTCTTTCTGTCATTGTAAAGCATATTACGTTCTGTTCATATTGCTTCGATCGCCAACGTATAAAGAAGCAAGTTGCCTTACAGCTATGTAGAAATGGCCTGCTATAAGGGCTGACTTTTACTCGAGCGGCTGAAAAAATGCACGTGACGCCCCCTCTTTTGCCTAACCGCCACCTTATCGGAAGCGCTTACTTAGAACGCCGACTACTGCGCTCCTTAATCTAGAATAAGTTGCTGCATTGTAATCAGTCCGTAAGTTAACTGGTGTTCTCATGGCCGATCCGCTTAGCATTGCTGCGAGTATTGTGGGCATTACTGTTCCGGCACTCCACGGGGCGCGGCTGCTCTTGGATGACTTGGAAAAGCTGTCCGATGCGCCAGAGACTGTCAAAGACCTGAAGGGAGAAGTTCGCTTGGTTGAAGCAGCAATTGGTTCCTTCTCGACCATCACTGAGGCGCAGTGGCAAGCACTCGGTACGAGCATTGTCGACCAGTCGAAAACAACTCTGATTACCTGCCAGGAGTCGTGCGAAAAGTTTAAGGCTGATCTCTCGGGATGGACGAGGCACTCTAGTAACGGAAAGCTATCGTGGCGGGATCGAGCGCTTGTCGGTTTCTTCAAGCAGAACCAGATCGAGGCCATGTCGGTGCAACTGCACAGATACCAAGGCTGCCTTAACTTAGTGGCCAGTACGGCTACCCTGTATGCTGTCCCCCAGCAGTAGCTATACCAGATGGCTCTAATCTGAGTCTAGGCATTATTCCATCCTCAACACCCGTATCACCCAGGACATTAAAGCTTTGATTTCGAAGAAGGGGGCAGAGATTGCTAGTTCGATTACCTCAACGGACCTTCAGCTTGCGACGGTCAACACCGAACTGGACAGGTTAGATCTTGGCGCAAATACGTCTAATACCTCTAACAACAGGCACGACCAATGGACGGAACAGGGGATTCTCAGACAAGAACGCGCCGTGCTGGAGTCATGCCTTACGCTGCTCGAAGCATTAAAGTCAAAGAACGACGAAGAAAAAGAGCATGCTACCCAGAAAGAACGCGATCAATCGATCAATGTAACCTTTGGACAGAATAATTATGGCTTGCAGCAAGCGGTAAATCATGGTTCGCTTTCTAACTTCTCGTTTGGCGCCCCGCGCAGCTGAGCCGGATAGAGGAGGACATACTAGGGGATCCCCTAGTAGTATGTACATACTGTATCTGCCAGCAACATTTCGGCAACTGTGTGTCAACATGTCAGTTGTCCTACAATAATGTTCTTTTTCACAAGATACCTAGGTAATTTTTGCAATTTTTTCTTCTCCTATTTACAGGTAGAAGGCAATGCTGCTCCTTTACTTGGCGATTGTACCGCAGTAGCACGTCCCCGGGTGCTAGTCTATATGTCTTCAATTGAAACTTGACTGGATTGGGTTGAAGTCATCAAATAATGAAAGTACAATATCATCGAGATTAGCACAGTCAGTCAAACCATATTGCTCGGACAAGAACTGGCCATCGAAAGTACCATCGAGCGAACTCCAAGGAGACATCCAGTCGAAATTATCAATAGCAGCAGCATCTGGCTGTACGGTAGTAGATGATGAGGTAAAAGCTGCCTGGTTTGCCAGCCCATGGAAAGGAGCAGGCTGTCCATTCGCCCCGGAGCTCCCGACGTGACGCTTCTTTACCAACCACCGGCTTATGGGACCGGTCAACTCGTCCAGTATATCCCGGCTTCTCTTGGCGCCGGACCAGTGCTCCCCAACGGCGCTGAGGACGCTGAGGCTAGCCTTGACATTGCTAGCGAAATCTTCCGGCTCCAGGGTTGTTGCTACACTGGGCACGGAAAAAATACAATAGAACATGGTGATGGTGCTGAGCACGATGTTGTGGAACGTGATCCAGTTGTGAACGAGCAGGTTCTTCCGGTACAGCTCGTTGAAGAGATGGATTGACTCCACTGCGCTGGAGTAGCAGTTGCGAAGCGAGTCCTGGCCAGGTCGTGGAATGTTCGGACTTGGTCGAAGCAGAAGCATTCTCACCGAGTGGTATCGTAGAAGAAGAATCGATCTTGTGTAATCGTTCGGACCTCTCGCAGGCGGAATACCTGTCGCCCACCGGTCGAGTCGTTCGAGGATGTCCTTCTGCCAAGCATGAATATCCGTCACACCGGGGTATGCATACTTTGGTACGTCTTGATTAACGCTGTTTGCTATGTATTTGATCTCCGAATTCATTCTTGCTAGCTTGAAGAGATGAATGGCGTACGACATGTGAGTCGGCGCACCCGGGGCTGAGGCTGGGTGTACCTCGCCCTCAATATCAGCATCAGACAGGTCTGTCGGCATCTATTATTAATTAGTATACTTTCTATGTTGCTCACAAGCCCATTACCGTTACACTTACCCGCAGGTCACAAGCCTCATCGCGCAATCCAATAGGTCTGCCCATCATTGTCGCAATAGTCCGGTCTAGAGTATAAACAACCCAGAATATCCGGGTTCTCATTTCCTGGTCTAACCTGGAGATACCGGTGCTGGTCGTGACTACTCGCTGCAGCCCAAGGTCTAGTACAGAAGCTATGCACTGATAGTTCAAACACCAGACGTCGAGTTTAATAGCCGGGTTGTGCATGGCAAAGATCAGCAATAGAAGTATACATTGCAGGCCTTGGATTGAGCTCTCCATCTGTATCTTCTCGAAGTACTGCATGGCAGCAGTATAATACCTCTCTCCGGCAAGAGGTATCTTATGAAGCCTTGACACTATTGTTGCGGAAATGGCTAGGACCATGTATGCTTGGAACCCTACGATCTGGTGTTGCACATCGGCGTCTTCATCGAAGAATCTCTGAAGAGACCGGTAGAAAGTAGGGTAATGTAGGAACGGATACTGAACGTGGATGATATCAAAGTACGTCTGGCACAGCTTGATAGCTTGTTCCTTTGTGATGGATATTGGACCTTGCGTCTCAACAACGAGCTCCCCCAGAAATGGTGCTACGGACATAGCCGAGCTATCAATGGCCCTGGCTACCTTTCCTGCCCTGCCCGACGCGGCGAGCACTACCAACTGAAGTTAGTGACAGACGCAAATCGTGAAGACTAATCTCTGTCCGAAGTGTGCCCTAGGCTGATCGAACCTCGTATACGATTTAAATGAGAAAATTGTAGGGGTGAGATGCGTACTGAGTTTGCAGAGAATATAGCCACTTGAGGGCCCTATATATCGCGGGTCTCTATTCGCGCCGAGAGAAACCAATCCAACCTCATGAGACAGCCCTACGTTGGAAGGTATGGTTGAAGGATCTATGACAGCTGTTGGGTCATCAACAGCCGTAGTCTCCTGGCGCTTTGCACGATTTACATCCTCGAGATTGCTCGAGACACCCAAGTCAAGGCTGATTGCTGGATTTTCCCTTAAAGGCTGATCAGGATCCGTCGAATTCCGTACGTCTTCGCTCTCGAAGTCAATCCGAGCTCCATTCGAAGGCAGGCCCATAACTGTCGGCCCATCATGGTCCAGGTCGACATCCGGACAGCGGGCGCGAACAATAGACTCAAGCCACTGTATTCGGCTACATAGACTGTTCACATAGCTAAACACGGTATTCAAAAGAGATAGGTCAGCTGATGTTCGCATGTCTTAGTGGGAGAATGGCAGGATCATTTACGCTCGAGGTAGAGATCGAGACTTCAGGCTCTCTCCATCTTGGCAGTCAATGTCGAGTTTTGCGCAGCTTTGACAACGCGGTAATTCTCTGTTACACTCCAAACAAGTCAGATTTTTTGTGCTTCATACACATGTGTAACGTCCTTTTTTCTTTTTATTATTTTGTTCTATCTTGACTTACTAGGATTTTCCGCTGTTGACACCGACGGCAACTTAGCCCGGAAGCTCGCCCGGCGCGGCGAGCAGCCCTCCGTTCACGCGAGTTTCTCGGAATCGCGGCGGCATCTGTCTCCTTCTGGGTCTCGGGCATTTCCCAGACGGCCTATTTATCTTTGTGGGTTCTTGATTTAAAATTACACCTCCATTAGTTAAATAGTGGTCGCACTTATTGCGCAGAAAGGATGACTGACTGGCATATGGAAGCTTGAGCATGGGGCGTGTGTGAGCGGAGTTTCTCCGCACAGTGTTGGAAATCGACCCGTTTTGATTTGCAGCTTACTGAGTACCTAACCTACCCCTGGTATTCTGTATAAGACGGTCAAAATCCGTGCCAAGCCCCACGATCTATAAGTGCGACGGATGGGGTGCGGACGCAACATGCATTCGACTCATCTCAACAGGGAAATGACTGCAAATTACACACACATACGTACATCTACTCTTACGTATAATTAAGTTCTCTTTGGCAGAAGCGAAGAAGACACAACGCACCCTCACTCCGCCCTAAAAAGTTAAGAGAGGCATGACTATACCCAACCACAGCTCTCATCACATTATGGCGGAAACATCCAACGCTGATAAGATCCACATCGACGCATCCGACGCCCGAGAATTTGTCAAAAATGTTCTCGTGGGACACGGCGTGCCGGCTTCCAATGCGGCAATTGTCGCCAAATGCCTGGTGGCAGCCGACCTGCGGGGCGTCGACACACACGGCATGAACCGCATCCCGTCATACATGGCTCGGGTGCGGCAGGGCGTTCTGGATGCGACTGCCAGTCCCGAGGTGACTAAAGTGACGCCCGTCGTCGCACAGGTAGACGGGAAGAACGGTTTTGGCTTTTTAGCCGCGTCTAAGGGGATGGACGCCGCCGTGGAGATGGCGCGAGAGTTTGGGATTGGGAGTGAGTGATTCTCTTTTCTATTTCTGCGCCCGGTCTCCTTGTTATTTCTCATTCTACGATCGGAGGTATACAATCACCCGTTAGACATGAATGATGCGTTCAAGTTTTGCATCCTCTTAAAACGACAATAACTAACTCGAGCTGCTCCAGTGGTAAGCATCAAGCACTCCAACCATTTCGGCATGTCCGCCTGGATCGTGCAACAAGCCATAGACGCCGGCATGATGTCTCTCGTGTTCACGAACTCGAGTCCCGCACTGCCTCCCTTCGGCGGTAAGGAGAAGCTGCTAGGCGTATCGCCCATTGCGTGCGGCGCACCGGGGGGCAAGGAGAAACCGTTTATTCTGGACATGGCGCCGTCTGTCGCGGCGCGGGGCAAGATCTACAAGGCGAAGCGACGGGGTGAGAAGATCCCGCTGGATTGGGCGCTCGACGTAGAAGGTAGACCGACAGATGACCCGGATGCGGCACTCGGCGGTGTCATGCAGCCCATGGGTGGCCCTAAGGGCTCCGGTTTAGCTATTATGATGGATGTGTTCTCGGGCGTGTTATCAGGTAAGTCGTTTTCTATACAAAGTAAATTACTACATGCACGGCAGGTTAATAACTGGCAATCTTATAGGCTCTGCATTCGCCGGCCACGTAACCGGTCCCTATGACCCTAGCAAAGCGTCAGATGTGGGGCATTTTCTCGTGGCTATCAAGCCAGACCTATTCATGAGCCTGGATGAGTTCCGCGGACGTATGGACTACCTGTATCAGCGCGTTGTAGGAGTCGACAAGGCTGCCGGTGTCGACCGTATCTACTTCCCAGGCGAGATCGAGCAGCTAAGGCAGGAGGAAAGGGAGAAGACCGGCATCCCCCTGGTTCAAGCGGAAATCGATGCACTGAATGAGGAGGCGAAGAAGGTTGGCAAGCCGTCTCTGAGAGTAAAAGGGCCATAGTAATTTAAACATAATGATCACTTTTATATCATATCAATGCTGACCTAAATTTAATCATAATATCCCATTCGTTTGGCATCTATCCTTTTACCCAGCTATCAATCGGTAGAACTATATCCCCACCCTCTCCATCGACCTCAAAGTCAAACCGTATAACATCCTCCTTGAACGGCCAGAGGTACTTACTCGTTACCCTATCATTCATACATTTAACATTGAATCTCCCAAACAAAATCTTATCAACGGCATGCAGTTCACTCACTTACGATGCTCATCGCTGGCCTGATACTCAGCAAGCGCCTCCTTATTCTTATGATAACTCAGAAGCGCAAAATGGAAGCCCTGGCTACGCTCAATAGGATCCGTGACCGAGGGCCCGCCGACCACGAGTTTGGAGTTTAGGACACACTTTATTTTCGCAACAACGCTGGTGTCAATAGAAATCTCACCAAGAAAAAAAAGAGAAAAGAGAAAAGAGAAAAGCGTTATATATTGGGTTTATGAAACGCCATTAAAGTGTAATTGTAGAGCCAGTTGGGGCTCTGAAAAGGTAGAAGAGAATTGAGGACAGACTAGGTACTTACGGGCAAATCTTTCAATTTCCGTAACTCGGTCACGAATTCTCGCTTATGGGCGTCTGTGACCTCAGGCCGGAATTTGAAGAGAACTGGAAGATTGCAATTAGTGTAAGACATAAAAATATTCTCAAGGCGATGCGCAAGTGGTTGTCAAGGTGAATGAATATAGACGGACCTATGTGGATTAACGTCATTGTTGATTGAGGTTTCAAGCTAGGAAGGGTAACTTGGAGGACACAAAGAGGGACTGCTATTATGTATGAGGCATTAAAGATAAGATTTTTTAATAACCAAATATAAGAAAAATAAGTCAAAGGCAATGAAAGGATATAGTGTCTCTCACAACTCAATATAATAAGTGTGGCTCTAGGTTGTGTTTTCTTCGTGTTAGCGGGACGCGGACTTTCTCCGTGCTCGGGACTCGACTAACACCGACTGGCGGACCACGTGTACCTACACAATCAGCGTATCATACTACCGGGCCCTCTCTTCAGTCTGCTTTTATCAAGATATCAGATTGGCCTTCGGAAAACCAGATGACGGTAAAAGAGGCTTCTAGCTGTTACAGTATTTTATCGCCCGTTCTCATATAGGACCAGCAAACACATCTACAAGGTTTAAGCGTTGTACTCTCTGATAGTTGCCACTTCGAGATATACATGAATGGCCTTGAAATGTATCTAGAAGTCGTCGTCTTGAAACGTGAATGCAATATCATAATGGCGTATATCTCTACGTATTCGTGAAAACCAAAACATGAACATCTAAAATCTCACGACGACGGGCCTTCCGCTGTAAGGAATTCGAAATCCGCACCCTTATCCGCCTGATTGACCTCTCTCATATACAAGCCCCTATACCCTCTCATCTTCCGTCTCGCAACCCAGGGATCTTCCTTCTTTTCCTTAGCTTCTTCCCCTTCTGCCTTCCCCTCCTCATCCACATTCTTCAACCTCTCCATCTCCTCTTTCCTCTCTCTAACTCTCTTAGCTATCTCGTCATCACTAATCTCGACCCTCAATATTCTTTGTTCGATATCCACCGTGATAGTATCCCCATCGCGCACAACGCCGAGCGCGGAATCCGGATCCGCCGCCTCTGGCGCGACATGCAAGACAATAGTTCCGCCCGCAGTCCCGCTCATCCTCCCGTCGGAGACACGCAACATATCCTTTACCCCTTTCGCAGCGAGCTTGCGCGGGATAGGAATCAATCCCGCCTCAGGCATACCGGGGTTTCCCACTGGCCCTATATTCTGCAGCACGAGCACGCTATAGGGCGTGACTTCTAAATCCTCACTATCGATTTTCCGAGCTAAGTCCGCTGAGCCCGCGAACACGACTGCGGGTCCGGAGTGCGAAAGCAGAGTCCTATCTTTCGAAGCACTAGCTTTCATAACAGCGCCCCTGGGCGCTAGATTCCCGCGCAGAACCACGAGCGATGAGGCAGGGTAAAGCGGTTCCGCGAGCGGCGCTATGCACGACAGTTCCCTGGGTACAGGGATCGCCTTTTCCGCGTCGAGGACAGCACCTAGCGTCTGTCCGGTAACAGTCATAGCGTCGAGATGAAGCAGCGGCCGCAACTCGCGCAGGAGAGCAGCCATTCCCCCGGAGTTATGAAAATCAGTCATATAGTTCGCGCCACTCGGTTTCAGGTCTACGAGAAGCGGCGTCCGGCGCCCGATCTTGTCGATGGTGTCGAGCGTGATGGACCCCGCGACGCGCGGGTGGCGGTTCACGATGGCCATGAGGTGCACCACGGCGTTCGTAGACCCGCCGATCGCCTGCAGGACCGTGATGGCGTTGAGGAAGGACTCGCGCGTTAGCAAGGTTTGGGGCTTCAGAGTGTCGCCTGCTTTGATCATCGATACGGCTGTTGCACCTGTTTGCTCGGCGATTCGAAGGCGTGCTGATGACACAGCCGGGGCGGAGGCCCCCTTTAGTGGCATCATTCCTAACGCTACGAGGATGCATGCCATCGTGCTTGCAGTTCCCATCACGCCGCACGTACCGGCCTAGATGGAGCTTGGTAAGTATGTGCATAGACAAATTACCCGCTGCGGCAGACCTTAATACCATAAAATACCACCATGTAAGAAATAAGAGAAAGAGAAGAAAAGAGACGATAGGATCTTCAGGGGAGACATACAGTAGGCGCAAGCTCTTCGTTAATCGCGCCGATTTCCTCTATATCCATAGTCCCTGCCCGGTAGCTGGCCCAGTTGTTGCGACAGTCTGTGCAAGCCCCTATGCGCTCTCCACGGTGACTTCCGGGCATCATCGGGCCCGTGACCAAGTGTAAGATCGGCTTGTTCGCCGAAATACCGCCCATCAGCTGAGCCGGTGTCGTTTTGTCACAGCCTATCTATCCTTATTAGTAAACTAGCATAATCCGAATCATGCTCATCATGAACCGGTACCAAATTTCCGGCCTAAAGCCCCTTTTTTACCCTCCGGACCTCAATATAGCTGATTAAAGCAAAACGAACAAAGCAGAAAACAGGGATGTCAACTGCCAAACATACCGCCAATAAGCACAACCGCATCAACAGGCTGAGCCCGAATCATTTCCTCTGTATCCATACTCATCAGATTCCTCAGAAACATGCTCGTCGGCGCAGCGAAGGACTCATGGAGGCTGATGGTCGGGAAATCGATTGCCAACCCCCCGGCAAGCTGCACGCCGCGCTTGACGGCGTCGATGAGCTGCGGGATGTTGGCGTGGCACGGGTTGAAGCTCGAGTACGTGTTCACGATCCCGACTATCGGCCGCGACAGCGCGTCCTCGCTGTACCCCAGCGCCTTGATGAACACCTTTCTCAGGAAAAGCGAGAAGTGCGCGTCCCCGTACGACGAGAGCCCTTGACGCATCCCTTGCGCCGGCCCTACGGGACGGTCGAGATCGTAGTCTTGATTGGGCTGCTCCATATGGACCGGGTCTGGGTAGGTATCGCTCTTGGTACTTTTTCTTGTTCTCTTATTCTTCACTTTTTGCGCTTTTCTACGCTTGGTAATGTACTTAAGCTAGAAGCGTTTATAGTTTATAAACAGATTGAAGCAAAGTGAAGTCCACTATTAGCAGGTATACATTTGAAAAGAAATATACCAATTATCTAACAACGAAAAAAAAAAAAAAAAAAATTCATAAATCTTTTTCGTAGCCCGTGAAGTACGGCAAATGTCTTCCTTCTACAGATTGCTACACACGAGATCCGACATCTCGCTAGTCAGTTCGGGTGTGTTTCCACCGAAACCTAGCACTTGAAAGCCGGTTCGAGAGGATACCATTGGGCAATGGGCACATCTCTAACCTTACCTTCTTAGTCATTATCCACCTGGTATGTTGAGATGCGGGGATCTTCCGTTTGTACATATACATACCTACTTATGCTTACATTCCCGACGATGTGGACTCGTCGTATTAGCGGCCGATTGCCGAAGTGAGAGGAGCAGGCGGAGAATGCCCAGAATCCTCTAAATAAAGAGATTGATTCCATATTACCTGCTTGAAATTCATATCAAGAAGCCGGTCCCGGTTCCGCAAGCGAAATGACGAATAAGGCACACAATTCCGGCACATCAGATAGTGGCATAACAGAGGCCGCAGATAGAAGACGGCCCCTTGCTGTTGACTATTGAAAACGAGTCTGCATACATACACACGGAAAGCTCTCGAAACAACGAAATGGTTGCTCGACAACTCCAATTAACGCCGGTCATGACCGGATGTATTAACCTCAATGCTGAGATATGCGAACTGTTGTTCGACAAATTAATGCCAGTTAGTTACTGAAACCCAGGTGATATACATAAAAAGACCAGTCTACCGATACGCCGGTTGTGCCTTGGCCCGAATACAGGCCCAACAAGTCTCCCACCAATGTTTGTTCCTCCGAATTAGCAGCGTAATCTCTGGAGCCGGAGCTAACAGATTGGCTACAGTCTTCATCTCCCCTTGCTAAAGGATTGTCACATCCTTGCATCCTTAGTGTATCTCCCAAGGCCTTGCTGAAAGCAAGTTAGCCTAAGAGAAAGCCTTCGGTTTCAAGCGGCGAAGGAGTATGCATCGTGTAACCTGTTGACCACCCCGCTAGAATCTCGAGCTTTCTCGCCAAAGTATGCCGAGTACATAAGGGTAATCGAGTCCTCGAGCCGCCCCCTGTGTCGAGGCATAGGGTTGCGGCTTAGAGCTTGGTTGGACCTCTGGGTTTCCAGACAGAAAGTTAAACGCTCTGGGGGTATACGCTCGCGGGCTGTGGAAGGGTGAGTTAGAGCCTGTTGGCATGTAGGTATCATGTAGAATAAGGTCGAACATACCGGGCTGTTGAGCATATTGGCACGCTTGTTCCTGCCCTTCTTGATATGGCTTTTCAGCGCAGAAGAATCGAGTGGTTTAAGCAATTCGAAACTGCAGAGCAACTCGGCCGAGACCGACATGACAGCGCCCCAGTTGTCGAACTCGCCGCAATACTGGAAGACATTTGATTAGTAATGTTACTTGCCATCAGTGTATATATGGGCTGTACTCACATTTGGTGCGCTGAAAACAGTAACGAGAACTCGATCGTTAAAGAATTCGTAACCGTCCTCCACTACCATGTGTGCGCGGCAGACAAGGTCGAAGTCGTGAGTGGCAAGGAAGTCAGTGATGACTTTCTTGCCAAAGCAGTAACTGACGCCCCTCTCGTTGGCCTCCCAATCAGCTTCCATATCCGCCGGATCAGACCAAAGAAGATCGTTGAGCAAGCCGTAATCAGGGACATCGGTTGGGCGGGCAATATTGCGGATATCATCCATATGGCTAAGCGCGGGTGATAACCCGCCGTGGACGCAAAAGATCTTCCCGGCTACAATAGCAGCGATGGGCAGGGTATTAAAACAATCAATAAAAGTCTTCCAAATTTTGACATTGCATCGCCGTTTGCATTCGTCGTAGAACCCGTATACACGGGTAACATTGGCACACTCGTGGTTGCCGCGGAGAAGGAAAAAATTCTCCGGGTACTTGAGTTTGTAGCATAGCAATAGGAGAATAGTTTCGAGAGACTGTTTGCCTCTATCGACATAGTCGCCCAGGAAGAGGAAGTTGGCGGTGGGCGGGAACCCACACATCTCAAACATGCGGATCAGGTCGGTGTACTGTCCGTGAACATCTCCCACAATCTTGACAGGGGCATCTAGCTCGAGAAGTGCTGGCTGGGAGAGGAAAACCTCGCGGGCTCGCTGGCATATGGCCACAATCTCGGCGTTCTTGAGACAAACGCTCTTGGTAACCTTGCCGGCATAGGCGGCATCGAGTAAACGTTTAATGAAGTCATCCAGGTCAAAGTCATTGATGTCGCCCATAGCGACGCCAGAAGCCTGTTCCTCTTGCGATCCGGTTTGTATAGGGTTAGTTGTGTTCTCCTTCTTCACAAGAATCGAAGCACCGGCTTGTTGTAGTTGCGGGTTGGAATTCGCGCTACCGGAAGGCGGTTGGTCGGAAACATGATCAACTTCCCCTGAGGCCTGAGCAGCACTGATGTCGCCATGTCCTCCTTTTAGAGAAGCCGACTGAATCGGCGACGGCGGTGGCTGTAGATCGTCGAGTGGGGACGTTACCGGCTCAGAGGATGTCGGCGATATCGGCGACGTCATTGAGTCAACACGACTGGATCGAGATACAGCAGATCTACTGCTTCGTGCTGAACGTACGGACGCGGCATCGGACTTATCAACGGCGCCCTCGCCATTGGAGAGGATCGCCGAGCTTCGTGGGCTGTCTGTCTTCCCACTACCGGGTATCTTAGATCGGAGCGCCTTGAACGAGCGCGATGATTCCTTTGTATCCGACTTTCCCAGGGATGGATATGACTGGAGGTTATCCGAACGATCAGTAGCTACAGCAGTGGCTGAGCCTTTGGAACTTCCGCTTTCCTTAGAATTCTGATTCCCCATAATTCCAGGTTGTGTCAACCGTAGAACTAAAGGATGTCCGAGCCTCGTGCCTCCTAAAGAGATTCCAACTAAGGAAACGAGCGCCCAGACGCACGTCGTCCGGGATGGTGCGTTGTATACGAATGCTGGTAGGTTTCTTTACCGGGTCACTGCTAGGGAGGGCGGAACAGCTGTACCAGAGCGGCTTGGAGGACGGACGAGAAGGGTCGAGGAGCCGTGGTGGCGGACGTCTTGGTAGCGGTCGATGTGTGATTCCAGCAGTAAAGAGGTAAATAAGCTAGAGAAGCGCCAGGAGTTCTTGCAAAACTCGAGGCCCTGCGTAGGTGTTGGTGTTGGTGTTGGTGTTGGTATTGGCTACGGGGATATCGGAGGTATAGGAATTGAAGGGGTTTGATAGGTAAAGCTATGACGAGACCGAAGGCGCGGGTGGGTACCTATTCATCTATTAAAGGGTAGGTTAGAAAGGATCAGACACTGGCACAACTGAAGAAGACAGTGCATATCAATGGCAATGGCGGTGTATGCTGTATGCAATCAGGGTGCGCAATCAAGGCCTGGAAGGGTTCATCATTTGACCATATAAAGAATGCGAACAGCTAACGTGGACAGAATAAAGAACACGGGGGTACAGAGAAAGATAAGTGATGACGATAATGAAAATGCGGGGAGAGATTTAAGACAAGCGCTCGTGCATAGGCAATTGTGCCTGCGTGTGTCTGTGTGTATGTCTGGGGGGACGGACGTTGGTATTAAGGTAAAATCAGCTCGTACGTTGTATCTGCTCTCTCACGCTCGCGTGGTTGTCTCTTTCTCTATGTGTCTCGGTGTGTGTGCATGCGTGTGGAGTGTACGTGTGTCTGTAGGATCCCCAACAAGGACTGGGGAAGAGGCGGCTGCGGATGGCTGCCGATGCGGAGCGAATAAGGAATAGGGAATGATGAAAAGTAGGTAGGAGAACAAGTCATACCTGACGAACCAAGGCCTCAGGCGTTATAACTAATGTATAGCAGAGCTCCAAGACAGACCAGTGAGGATCGGTCGGGTCACGGCGCCAAGTCTACGAGGGTTGAGGCTAGGCGAAAACAGACGTTATCAGGGAAGGTGAAGGTTTGGCCGTCTTCCGCCTAGAGCCTAGAGCCTGAGCCTAGAGCCAAGAGGAGTTCTCAATGGTTGCGGGCTATGCTTGGCTATGTCATTGGCGGACTTGGCTGGACGTTCTACCAGGAATCCGGGTTGCTGTTCAGGACCGTAAGTCTGGACTGATATTCTGGCTGTAATACTGCTGTAGTATTTGAAGAAGAAAGGTCGGCAAGTAAGCACGCGATCGATTGCCTTTCGAATACTGTGCTGCAGGTATGTAAAGAGTACGCGTGTATGTAGGTTAGGTACCTACACGAAGGCAGACGCAAATACCTACCGGAGTAATAGATAGCTTAAGTAAGTACCTAGAAATACCTACGATAAGCGCTCGATAGTAGGTACATACACGTATATTAGCAGGCACGTGAATAGATTGTATCTGTTCTTGCCTCTTCGCTCTTCAGTTTGTCCACGGTACAATGAATCAACTCTGTACAATTGTACCACAAAAGTTGTATCAGGGGGGATGTCCGTACGATACTTAGCAGATGTGTAAACTGCCAAGTCCCGATTGTAGGTACTATGCAAACAAGTCTTGATATAGGCAAGATCTCGGGTTGTTTGCTGTATTGTACTTTTGCGTGATGGGCGTGGTATGTAGACAAGAATCAGGATAGTGTAGGAGGCATGTAGGTAGGCAGAAGGTAGGCAATATACAAACGCCGAAGCCGTGAATGTAGGTGTGTAACTCAAGCCCTTATTAAGCTCTTGCTGGCTGCACAGGCTAGTGGTGAACAGCAGTATTGACGTCTAGTAGAACAAGGGGCTCTGGGTTCCATAAGGTCGTTAAAAGCGTCTGGCAGCTTGTTGCTCTGGACAATCCAAACCGACTGGAAACTAATGGCGCTCTGTGTACTTCTTATATAGCTCGTGCTGTTGAGGCTAGAGACTAAAAGCGATGGCGATGGTATTTATTTCATGAAACGTTCGGGAGGTGACGGTACCGACAGGTGAGTGTGGTAGCTGTAGGAACAGGAACAGAACCACAAAAGAGGGGCCTTTGTGTGGGTTTTTGGGGGTTTGGTCCCGCAATGCAACCCAACACAATGGTCATCGACCTATCCACAGCAGGACAAAGTAGACTACATGTATATAGGTGCGACTAAGCATGTGTCGTGACTGGATTGAATACTACCTAGGTACTATGTTGGCAGCTCACCTATATATGGTATAAGTTCCAGCTGAATCAACAGATTCTTGGGCATTTGAGATATAGTCTGCAGGAAAACCTACCAACGTACCTACATAGCATGTCTTGTCTGTTTAATGGTGTCTTGGAAGGTTGAATTTTTTTGAACCCCAAGTTGGGCTTCAAATTATGTGGGCCTTGAGCAATGCGTTTAGGATTGTATATAGGAACCTTTCACACAAACGATGTACCTACCATTACTAGTACTTATAGGAATTGAGATATAGGACACAAGTACTGCTCTTCTCACGTACTTTCCCGTACCCCAATGTTTTCTAATATCGTCCCCTTTTTCACATAGATAACAGCTTGACACTGCTCTGCAGCATACACAATCTACCTAATGCCCCAAAGCACAATCTTCTTTTTTTTACCTACTCCAATAAAACTCCATGCAAATCCCATTTACTACTTGTGTCACGAGGCTTGCAAGGGTACGCGTACCCTGTCACCGCACCAGGAAACCCCCAGTAGGTCGCACTTATACGGCATACACGTACCTAACCTACTTAATTCCTGTTGCCACGGGCCGTCCAATGTAGTAGGAGGGCGCAATGACGATATGAAGCCCCGTCAGGTAACCGGTAGTTTGTTCGGATGGGTTTGCTACTAGTCATAATCATATAAGAAGAAGGTGATGTGGGTGACTTGCAGGCTAATCAGAATCGCCATATTAATTTGTGTTTGCGAATTCCGTTGTCTCTTCGTTGTTGTCACGTTGCTCTGGCCCTCTTCCAATCAAGGGGCTCTCAAGTTGTAGATCCGGAGACCTCCTATCCCACCCACGAAAATGAATAGACTTCGATATCTTCCGGATGGGGAGGTAGGAAGTCTCTTATCGGCTTCCGTGATGAGTATACCTGGCCTTTTTGTTGTGCTATCTTTGTTTCTCCAAGGTTGCATTCGCACACTCGAACAATTTGCTATGGTCTTGCTTCAACCGTCGACTGCTCATGCAACTCGTATCATAGAACAGAAACACGGCTATATGTGTACTAGGCGTATAGGGCATCCTTTGGGTAAAGATCACAATCCGAACCAACATGTCGATAGTTTGGTTGTGTAGTCGTATTTGCTCTTTCAGATACCTGACGTGGCTCATATTTAAAACAGACAGGCTCAAAAATGTACACGGCGAGCCCCATGCCGAGGAATATCCTAGGTAGTAGATCGAAAACTTCAGCACTTCCGGCTATCTATCCTAGATACTTCGAACCTCGTTGTACAAGCATAAATCAAAACATGCGTACCCCGGCTTCCAATTGGCGCGGGTTGGATTCATTAAAATCGTAAACGTTACCAGCCGTACGGGTCGTGACACTGTCAGTCGAGATATTGGCCAAGGTTCTTGGCTACAGATAGGTAGGATACCTACCTATCATGCTCATACCACAGCGTCGTATGTTGGCATGAACGTGGGTGATCACTTCAATCTTGCAACACGCAACTTGGCGAGCTGTCTATAAAAGCGGTTTTCCCTCTTCGGCTTCAATCTAGCTTACTGGTTGGCTACGACTTCCCAAGGCACGCATATTCGGCTCCGTTCCCTGGTCACTAGCCGGCAAATGACTGACCATGTTGATTTCTCTGCGGCACTTTGCCATGCCTATTATTATGCTCGAGTAGCATATCTGCTTATGTCATAGCTGGGAGGGGCCGTACACCAGTTGGCAACAAGCGAAGGAGAGGTTCATAGCATCAAAGCCGGTGTTGCGGTTCAGCCCCTTCCGGACGAACACGTTGAGAAAGCTGCAAGTCTTACGATGAGCACGTTGTCCACACAGAGGATCGCGATGATGAATCGGGAATGAAAGAGGAGTCCATTCATAGGCGCTATCCAATTATTTAACCTGGGTTGTCAAAGTTGCTGACAACTCAGCTCCATCTGGTATAGAATCTGGCTCAGAAGGATGATGCCAATGTTATGACAGGGTTTGGCACACTTACGAGAAACTCGCCATTTCCGAGCAGACTGAGTCCTAGCGGGTCGGTAACTCATACACCTGGGGCTTCTACTTTCGGGTAGGTATTTGTTCTAGTCAAATACATGATTGTTTTGTCTAGTTTGAGACGGTGATATAAGGTGAATTATATAAGGTGATTGTACGGCTACGGACTCTTAAGCAGGGAGAAGGTAAGGACGCTCCTAGCCTAGAGGAGGACAGGTATTGTGCCGCCGTTGGTTGTATCACATGGTATGTCGTGAATCGTAGGGCCAGGGGTAGCTGAGCTGCACCGGAAAACTTTCGAAACATTGTGCCTAATAAGTGTGTTTAGTATAGATCTGTATTTGGAGTACATAACCACTTTATACAGAAATACCTAGGTAGACTACTAGTGTACGTAGGACCTTGGAGTTATTTTTAGATTACTAACCTAGTGCCAGCTCTGTTGTTGGACAAGGTATGCCTTATCAATCCATGACCCAAGTATAGTACAGCATAAGTACCTACCTAACTCCATAGGTAAGCTTGAGAGCTAAGATTCTGCTGGCCAGGGCAGGCTGAGGATCCTACTACATATGAGTATGTTGGGCCTCTAAAACAAATGTTCCACTTGGTCGCTGGGGTTCTTGATCTGCGCCACATTTCAGGCTTCGTAAGGGTCTTATCAACGAGAGTGAAGAAATAGGCCATGTGCTTTCCAAGCCTCTTCCCCTCCTGTTCTGATTGACTAGCATTTGCTATTAGAGTCTTTACTACTGTATACGTCGGCGAGCGATGGAGTTAATTGATGTATATGGTACTTGACTTGTGAGAACCGAGTGGAAACCGAGTTCACAAGCACTTCCCCCATTGCTTTGAGACATGAGTGCTGGAACGCGTCAATGCCAGCCACGAGGGCTCTTCCTGTGATGGCGCCACTAGGGCGATGCTGGCTAGGGTGGGGGCATCGGGGCATTTGGCTGGTGCTAAAAGCAACGCCTGTGATTTCCTTGGGACTCTATTCTCACCGTCTCTTGCCAGTGTTGGGGCGCTGAGGCTTGTTTGGCTAGGCATTACGCATGCTCTGGAGGCTGTGGCACGGCACACTGTAACCCACTGACGCATTCAGGTTAAGACCGCTCTACTACATATCCTTCTCACTAGTTCTTGGCGTACCAGGGAGGACGGACAGAGTCGGCTCCAGAACTCTGCTCACTCTGTCATAACCATAAAGGTTTAGTTATCTGCGTGATACCGTTGCAACCAGTATTGGAGACATAATCATTCTGGTGGGCCTCAATGAAAGTTTCACGTATATATTTTAGAATGCTCAGTAGGTGGTACATATTAAGAGAATTATTTGTAGTACTTTGCAGACATATAGGTAATGTGAAGCTGTAATTATAAGCGATCCTACTGCAGGGACTCCTGCACTCCGTAAGCAGGACTTGAAGCAACCTCATTTCAATGTGATTCAAGGCTTTGTGCGTATACTCCTCATCGGCAGACAGATGCATCACTTATACATACTAGTGATACACATGAACAGCATACGGCGTTCATCTAAACAATCAGCAGAGAATCATCTAATCATCACAATTACTCCTTCAAGCAAAAGAAAAGGCAGAAGAGAAAAGACACTGCGTGTGTTGATTGTACGTGGGTACGTAAGATAGTGCAAAAATCGAGGCATTGCATTAGTGGGTTAAGTGCCTACTGGCTGGCCTGGATTGGGGCTGAGCACAAGTGAAGGCTTGCTACCTACTATGCAAACACGCCCATTGTCAGCTGGGCTGAAAGAGCTGTGCAAGAAACGATGGAAGGGGTCCTCCTCAAATGCCCAGCTTCCGTTTTGCCGTAGCCCTGTCGCATCGGCCGCATCGCCCTTTGAATGGGAACGGGTTACGGGTCCATTTCCAGGGTTGGCAGACAAGCAAGAACCCAGGATAACACCAGACCGTAAGTACACGCAACGGTGTCAGCTTGGTATGACCATGTACTGTCTTACTTCAATAGTACCTATAAACCTCGCCACACAGAAATCAAAACCCATGTACTACGTGTGGGGCGAGGTACCAGCTTCTTTACATCATCATACCTTATCTACCTACTGGAGTGATATACACACACTAGACAAGCCTGCGCCACGCCAAACACGTCGGGATCTGCGCCTGCCCATCTTACACACCAACCTGGTGAGCCAAAAGAATTCCTACAAAAGAATCGCATCCCTTCTCCCCAAATCACACTTGTTTTGCTTTTCTCCCATCCTTCCTCTCGTCCGTCCGTCACACTTGTGCCGTTCATTGTTTTTATAGTTCCATTTTCTCGTTACTTTGTTTCCAGCGAGATTCACATTCGTTCCTCAATTCATTCTATCGACTTGAGCGTCTAGAATAACGAATCCACTTCACCATCCACTCGCCGAACTTATTATTACATCATTGGCAGGCTGAAGTAACAATCGAATATCACCGGCAGGGAACAAAAAGAACAGACAGAACAAACCACAGAAGAACAAGGAAAGATCTGGGAAATGGCGGGTGTTGGAAGGTATTTCTGCGTGGCTCTGCCATTCATCCTCACCGTCGCCAGCATCATCGCTGCTCTCATTGTCGGCTTGACCGGTGTTAGCGACAATGGTTTATATCTATTTCGCATCGATACCAGAAACCTGTCTATCGACGCCTCACAATTACAAGATATAGTCAACAATGCGAGCGCCATCCTTTCAGGCGACGCTCTAGACGATCTCAAAAACAACGTCACCAACAGCGTTGACCAGGCCAGCCAGGATGTCAATAATAGAATAAACAATATTGGTAGCCGGTCACCCGTAGAGTGGCACGACCCGAGTCTTCTGCAGGCTGATGGCAGCAAGGCAATCGACGACGTCAACGTCGGTGACATTGCCAACGCGCTCGATGGTATCAGGATTAAGGCCTCCGATGTCGGTCTAGCTAACATCTACGACTTCACTCTTTGGAATCTCTGCGTCACACCTCAAAATGGCAAGAAGAACTGCACCAAGGCTCAGTTTGATTGGGCTTCCAAAGAGCTGAATTTGGACTGGCTGCAAAGAATTGACGACGCATCCAAACTCAATATCACCATCCCCAAGGAAGTCAACGATGGCCTGAACCTATACAAGACTATCACCAAGTGGACCGAAGTGGTCTTCATCATTGCCATCATTGCGCTTGCCCTCGAATTGGCAGTAGGGCTCTTCACAGCATGCTCGCGAGCTGTTTCCTGCGTTACATGGGTCATTTCGGGCTTTGCTACTCTTGCTGTCATCGCTACCGCTACTCTGCTGACAGTTACGGCTGCTGTCATAACCTCTACCATCTGGGCGGCCTCCAAGGAATTCGGGGTTAAAACTAGTGTCAACACCGGCTACTTGGTGATTGCCTGGCTCAGTGTTGTATTTGCTTCCGGTGCCGGCCTTTTCTGGCTCTTCTCTATCTGCTGCTGCGCCCCAGAACGTCGTCCTTATGCGTACGGCAAGAAGCGTCATCTGGATAGTGAAAAGCCCAATGGCTCGTATGCTCCCCTGGGCGAGAATCGCATCTCTGGCTACAGCAACTACAACAACAACAACTACAACTACGGTGCCCCTCAACGAGGAGGTGCTCGTTCTGATCTTGCCTATGAGCCTTATTCTCATTCCCGAGTCTAAAGCGACTGATGACGAGAACGACAAAATACACTGCATCTTACGATTTGTGAAGAGGGACTTTTCTTTTTCTGCGATTTGTATTTCCTGGCGCTTGGGGGGGCCAAATGATGGGACTTGAACGACCTGTATGTGTCTAGAGTTGAGCATAGGTCGTGGATATAACGTGCGCAGGGGATACCCAGGGCACACTGATAGATCAATCAATGCCATAATGATCAAATACATGCTCATGTACCGGTCCATCGAAGTTAATTTGAGTTATCTACACCTGCAAATTGAATGGATTACAGGCTGCTGTGACTTAAGGCCTGCACATACGCTAATCACGTGCTTTGGCTTAGGTGAATTGAATGGACAAAGTGCCTATTCAAGCCCTTAGAAGTGTGACACTAGTGTAGGTACTTCTTGTGCCATGGACAACACTTTTCTCAGTTGGGTACAACATGAAACTTAGGGTTGTGCATGGCTCTTCTTTCTAGTACTAATTCATTAGCCACTTGCTAAAAGCATTATGAAGGGAGTTGACCTGAGGAATGTCTGACAAGGTGAGTTGTGACCGAAATTTCCTTTACATGCCCCGCAACCAGTCCCACCAAACTTTGGTCTGAATAGGGACATTGTACCAACACAAAATTATAAAGAACTCTCGCTCTATATAGCTTACCAAGAATGGTTTTATGAAGTGTGCGGTGCTAACTGAAATCTTTTTTCTCCTATTTATAGCCGACACTTCCCGGTCGACTTCGCCGCGACCATGTGCTGAATCCCATCACGGCGCTTGCGTTTTTATCGCTAGATGGTGCTACTACTACCGGTGATGATCACGGCAATGCTGATGGTAGGAAGAAGCAGTACTTGCTTGCGGTCGAAGACACGGATATAAAGATCTACGACGTAGCAACGTCGCGACTATGCGGGACCTTGTGTGTCTTTCGTGCGCAGTCGATCCACGGCATCGTCGTCTCTCCTTGCGCCGGCACTGATGTCTTGTTACCTGCAAATGAGAGCAGTTTTGGTGTCCCCGGAGGCTCTTCTCGTATTCTTGTGTGGGGTGGCCATTCCGTGAAGGTGCTGCATACCCGCGTCATAGAAGACTTGATATACTCTAACTCTGAAAGTGCAAACGATGGCATTGACGAGGCTAATTCAGCAGAAAAGGGGGAAGAGACTCTCGTCGCGCCGGAAGCTATAGCGCCAGACTGGATATTCGACGCTCGCCTGTCCCCCTTCGACGACAACTATTTTGTTCTCCTTATGGCGCACAATGAGGTCATCCGCGGCTCTATCAGTGAGGATGGCAAGACGCTCGTGCTGGGCCAGATACAGTCGCCTTCGCGACCGATTTTGTACTCTGGGAATTTCTTCTGGATCAGTCGTGATTGTGTCCTCGTCGCTGCGGGCACGGTGTTTGGTGAGATTGTGGTCTGGAAATGCTGGCTAGGCCTGGACCCGGCTGCTGGAACCCGCACAGGTACCAGCCCCTTAGATACCGTGACAAACGGTCATGCGCAAGAGAGTTCCGACACCTGGGAATGTAAGGTCTTGTTCGTGTTCTCAGGCCATGAGGGTTCCATCTTTGGTGTCCACATTTCACCCGAAATTCGCACAAAATCCGGAGAAACGATAAGATTGCTGGCAAGTTGCAGCGACGATAGGACAATTAGGATCTGGGATATAACAGAACGACCTGCGGGATTTACGAATGGGACTAAAGAGTTCGAGACGCAAATCTCCGATGCTAGGCAGACGGGCTTTGGTGATTCTATCACTGGTTCGATGGGGTTGGTCCATTCTCCTTCGAGGTGTGTTGCCATGGCTATGGGACATGTCTCCCGGATATGGCAAGTCGAGATCCAGACGCGTGGGCTCCTTTCGGGAGATGACGTGGTAGAAGTCTATTCCTTTGGAGAGGATGCTACTATGCAAAGATGGCATCTCAAACTGGATGGCCTGACTGTATCTCCAAAGGAGCCCAAGGTAACGGCTGCCAAAGGACGGGGTGATCCTACAGCTACGTTGGTGCACCACGAAACCTTTTCTAATCATAGCGGAAAGCAAATCTGGTCACATGCGATGATTACCAATTCTGATGGTCTTATAATAGCCACTGGTGGCGGTGATGGAAAAATAGCTCTCATGAAGCATGATACGGTCCAGTCATCTACAACCTCGAGGACTATCACAGACAGCGAAAGCTCTCGCGCGCGATCCATTCACGAGGAGATTGTGTCTCCAGAGGCTCTTGTCGAAAATTGTCAGCTTCACAACACTGAGACTACTCGACCCATCCCATCTTTCAAACATGGGAATGGAAAAGAGACATTCCAAAGCTTTGCGTTTCTCTCAGACGACAGATTGATCGTCACGACAAGATCGGGCCGAGTATTCCTCGGTGCCTTTAACAACACCATAGAGTGGACAGAGCTTGACATAAGCCATCTCATTCGGAAGACCATACAATCATATACTATTCTCAGATGTTCCAGGACTGCCCCGTTAGCTTTTATTGGCGCTACGAATGGTGAGGTATTCCTCTACCACGAGGGATCTCTTCGGTCGGTCTACAGAGCGAAGCGCAAGATCACGGAAATAATCTGCCTCTCTGACACTGCAAACTCATCGCCTCACGTTGGTCGTGATTCTGAGAGTGAGCCCGATGGTTCTCTTCAGCTTCTTGTTACGGTGTTTGGAAGTACCAAAGCTGAGATCATCAGTTTTGACACCACTTGCTCTTCCATACAACATGTAGAGGTTATCTTGCCCGATGAATTCATTGTCACAACGGCTGCATGGTGCCACGGCAACCTCGTCCTTGGCTCTAGAAGTGGGAGTATATCATTCTTAAACCAGGCCGGTAATAGTGAATTCACACCAGCCCTTACCGCCCAGGTCACCGTTGGCGACAAGATCACATCCATTTTACCGCTTCCCCGCCGCTCTGAGCACTGCCCTGCTTACTTCGTCACGACTTCCCGCGACGGCAAATACAGGATCTACGAAATCTACAATCACAATGACGACAGCGCAAGTACCACAAACAACAACGACGCCCAGATCCGCCTTGTCCATGAGACGAAACCACCTTTTGGTCCCCTCATAGAAGGCGCATGGCTCTTTGCGAAACCAAACGGCGGTCGCGACCTCATGCTCTGCGGGTTCCGCAGCAGGTTCTTCGTGATCTGGAACGCGACGCGGCAGGAAGAGGTGGCGACCATCGACTGCGGCGGCGGGCACCGCGTGTTCGACTACGCGCAGATAAAGGGGAACCCCGAAGGCTTCCGGTTCGCGTGCACGAAAGCGTCGCAAATGAAGATGTACTCGCAGACGCGCGCACCATATAGACTTTTGAAGACAGGTGGTCACGGACGCGAGATAAAGGCTGTCTCTGCATCGACGTCGGGATCGGGATCAGTGTCGGGTTTGGGTTTGGGTTTGGCAAGGTATGTGGCTACAGGCGCTGAGGATACCATGATCAGGATATGGGAGCTCCGTGATGGTGGAGATGATGACGAGCAGGTGTTGCGCTGTGTGCTCGCGCTGGAGAAGCATAATACGGGAATTCAGAAACTGAAATGGTACGGGGACCAGTACCTGTTTAGCAGCGGCGGCAACGAGGAGTTCTTCGCGTGGCGCATCACGGCGCTCGACAGCGTTGACGACATATGTCCCCTAGGCGTTGTGTGCGAGGGCGTATTCACCGATCGTTCTGAAGTGGGCGATTTACGGATCACCGACTTCGATGTGCAGCAATGCGTGGACTCGAGCAGTTCAGTTTCAGTTTCTGGGTCAGGGTCAGGATCAGGACCAGGATCAGGGTCGGGTCCGGAATTCTGCATTTCGATGGCGCTGTCCAACTCGACGGTGCAGAGTTATCATTACTCTGCAACGGAGGGATTCCGCTTATTGGGCAGACGCACATATACGGGTGCGTGTCTGACGCAGTTGAGGTGTTTGGATTTCTTCAGCTCGCGCTTAGATGCTACCGATGGGACTGGACCTGGACCTGGACCTGTCTACTCGCACGACGTCTTGGTAGCAGCTACCGATGGTCATTTGGCCGTGTTCACGGACATAGGATCTACGGGCACCGAAGCTAACACTGAGGACTGGGAGGGGTGTGTACCAAGCAACTCGCTATCCCTCGTAGCGAAACTCCACCAAAGCACAGTCAAATCCTTAGATATGCGCATCATAACCGGGGCTGAAAAAGAAGGGACATCTTACCTGATCGTTACAGGAGGCGATGATAACGCGATCGGCGTGATGCATCTATTCCGTCAACGACCTCAACCATCCCTTCCCATTCCCCCCCCTCCTTCTTTTTCTGACCCAACACAACAACGTCAACAACAACAAATTGCTTCTCCACAGTCAAAGTACGAGATCAGAAGCAAATCCATAATCCTCTCCGCGCACGCAGCAGCCGTGACAGGGCTTGGTATCGTACGCTTGGAGAACGACGGACGAGACGCGATTGTAGTTACGACGAGTAATGATCAGCGGGTTAAGACGTGGCGGATTGCCGATTGGTGCTCTCCTTCGTCACTCAAGGTCCAGCTGCTGGATGATCGGTACAGTGGCGTTGCTGACGCTGGGGATTTGGAGGTTGTGCATGAGAGTGAAGGGGAACCAAGAAAGGGGGACAGGGAGCAAGTACTGGTTGCGGGTGTAGGGATCGAGGTCTGGGATGTTGCGTAAAGGACCTAACCTAGACAAGTGCCAGGTTTCTGTTTGAGGGGTGAGGGGAAGTAAAAAAGGAAATAAAATAGATATAGGGGGTGCTGGGTAGGAGGTTAGAGGTTGCTGCATCGTGTTATTCCTTGCATTTGCGAAGAGCTAGAGAAAAAATTACAAAGAGGAATAGTATATTACTGGATAGGTATATTGATTCGTATATTAACTTAACAATAAAATTTGAGAGTAGAAAAGAATTCGATGTCCCTGCTTGAACGTATAGCTGGATCAAACCGAGGTGGTGACAAGGAAGTGTCCTTGGAGCGATTATTAAACTATATGAGAATAGTAGATTTGCTAACAGGGCACGTCTTCTTCAATCTCTTACTGCCCCTACTAGACTACCTAGGCAGTATTCCTATATTGTTAAATAGCGTTTCTAGCTCTTGTGCAACGTCTTGACCAAGAGACAGTATGGCACATACCCATCCATCGGGACGTATGACAATAACACCGCCTTCGTCTGGGTCAACGCCGTACCTCTTATAACCTGTCATATCCTCAACATCGAAATAAGTAGGCCCAAGAGATCCATGGCCAGGTGTCTCATTTACTGATGGCGTATTACTCGGGGGGAAGATGGTCATGTGGGATATCACACGATCTACCACATCATTAGAATGGTACGAAGGAATAAGCCTGAAGGTGTGTGTAACTCACTCGCAGCATGCGCCTTCAGAAGCGAAGACTGCTCCAGTGCAGCGTGAGCCGCGCTTCTAAGTTCCGGAGACTGCTCCGCAGCAAAGAAGACAATGTAGAAGCAGCACATGTTAGGGGTCTCCTTCATCAGGGTTGTTCTCGCCCCAGTTTCGGGCAGCAGAAGAGTAATATCCGGTGCCCTCATCCCTGGACTAAGCGAGTCGCTTTCCATGTCATCATCAATACCCGCCCTCCTCCTCGCATCACGACCAACCAACGGATTATCGATCCGGGGCAGGTAGGATATACCCAAGCCGCTATTAAAGGAACCAGCCTCTTCCATAACCACCCCTAGAACTTCATTGACATCTGCTAGAGGGTCTCCTTGCCAATTCTCGGGCAGGCGGTTCGTCATGAGACGGCTTATATCCGCGTCGTACTGCAGAAGCTTCTCGACGACGGGTCGTCGTTCCGACTCGTAGGTTTTGAGTAGTAAATCCGGGGACGCCAGACCGCGGAGTGCGAGAGACAGCTTCCACGCGAGATTGACGGCGTCGTGGATCCCCGTGTTCAGGCCCTGAGCCGCGCCAGAAGAATGCGTGTGTCCTGCATCGCCAGCGAGGAACACGCGACTGCGACAAGCGGAGAAGTGTTTGGCAATTCGCCTCCCTACCGTGTAGATGGTCCACCAGTCGACGCGCTCGAACTCGAGGGTGAACGGCTTGACGGCTTCGATCGCCTCTTTCACAGCCGCCTGTTCGTTGAACTCGGGATACGGGTTTGCTCGCTTGTCGGTGAAGGCGTAGCCGATCCTGGTGGCGCCCCGATCTAAGGCCGCCCATAACACGTTTCCGTGGGTAGGTGATTCAATCGAGCAGTACGTGTCGGGCTTTGGCAGGTTGGTCTTTACTTTGCCGTCAATTCTCACCCATTTGTCTTCACTTGTTGAGCCTTCGAAGGGGATGTCTAAGACTCGCCGGACCTTCGAGCGTCCGCCATCAGCACCGATAAGGCATCTACACCGGATAGTCTCAGATTGTCTCGTCTCAGTATTTTGTACCGTAGCAGTGATAGAATGCGGATCCAAAGACGCTGTTTCATCGATATCAACCCCAATAAACTCAACAGGCGCCTCGACTTGAACACCGTAGTGGCCCAACGCGTTACGGTATATCTCTTCCTGATACTTCTGCCTCAGCACAAGAGCAAAATCGTAAGCGGTATCAGTCATCTTGCTCATGAAGCTCCAGCCGCGGCCCTGGACCTCTTCGCCCCGCGAGTTATACGCCACGTTCTTCCGGGACAGGAAGGCATCGCGCAACAGCTCGTCTGCCAGCCCCAGCTGGGCGAGCATCTCTGTCGTGCGCGGGAATAGCGTGATGGCCCGGCCATAGGCATCTTGTACGGATTTAGTGTGTTTCACGATAATACGGACGGAGAGCCCGCCAAACTTGGCCAGCTGGTAGGCCGAGATCAGGCCTACGGGGCCTGCACCGACCACCAAGACGTCTACAAGCTTTTGAGGCTCGGCCATCTGTGATTATATCGGGGTTGTTTGGTGCGTCGGGGACTACTCGACGCAGAGAAGACGACGACAAGGTCATTATAGTAATATATTGATATTTCCATCCGGGGTTAAGAATCAAGATTCCTGGATTGGAGCAAGTCCCCGTCCAGTGTAGTATCCTGGTTCAAAAATCAGTTGTACCTGCTATAATCGTTTAGCCGTGAATGCGATTCCCAATGGAGTATGATCGTTACGTGGGCGCAATGGAAATTATGCTACAAATATGGAATAATATTGCTAGCTACCTGGTGTTTTAAACCCCCGCGTTCCGTTTGTCATGGGTCTAGATTGGGGTGGTACGCGCGATGATGAAACAGTATCGTATATGCATTTTTATGACTGAGAAGGTATGCTCGTGCATTGTTTAGTTCAACTATTATACTCTTTGAAGCAAATTAAACAAAATATGTAGATATATCGACTCGTGAAATATCGGTTAGCTAGACAGGCCGCCTCACGACCTTGGGCATGTGCTTCATTTGAGGCCACCAAGGCCAAGAACATTGTAGAGGAGGCTGTGAGTATGCATGTACGTTACACTGGGATGTAATAAACATAAGATAGTCCGATCTCTATCTCCAGCTATCGACAAGCTGATGCGATTAGTGCAGCTAGATTTACGTACTACCGAAACTCGACGTTTGCCCATTGTTAGAATGAGGTTTAGTTATCCTGCGAAACATGAAGCCCATGTCGCGTTCGCCAGTCCGCAGGGTTGATGTCATTGGCGGGAGCTGCCCTGCCCCCGCACGGGATTTCAGCTGTGTTCCGCGATATGATTGACGTAGCAGTACAGCATAGTGCATACAGCAGGGCTGTGCTGTCTGTAGTGAGGAATGACCCGTGCTACTGGGAGGCCTAAAATCGTCTCGCCTTGGCTTGAAGCAAATAAAGGTATCCTTTCCAGACCCCTCATCTTTTTTTTGACCACCATCATCTGCAAACTTACGGTATCTTGACTCTTTCCACATTCTGACACTTTATCACAATCTCCAATCGACAATGGACAAGCTACAGGGTGCGTACCAAATCTCTCCTTCACTCTAAGGGTTCCTGTAGACCCCTGGGAGACCCCGCTCTACTACCCCTACATACCCCCTATCTACCCCGCTAAGGCGGGGAGATCTCAGTTGGATGATGCTATTCTGGGGCTTGCGTACATGAAGTAGACATGATAGAGATTGAGATGAGGGATAACAGCTGACATACTCTAACACATCTAGATATTCTCAGCGGTGGTAATGGTAAGTCATATGCTCGAGCGACCTACGACACAATCTCTGGTTGCAATTGAGCACCTACTGACACGCATTACCGCAGCCACTCACGGTGGTGCCTACCCAGCTGGTGGCCCCCGGGCAGATGACGACGACTGGAGAGGAGCGGCCGAGCACGCAAGCCGGCATGCAGGCGACTCTGGAAATGCCGATTTGTTCTCAAATCTGCTGGGTGCTCTAGGAAACAAAAAGCAGCAGCTGGAGAACGATGATATTGACGAGGATGGTCAGTATCTAACTTCCTCTACCCACTTCGAAATATTATATACTATCAAAGGTTCAACTGACAGCCTGCGTAATAACAAGATGCTGTCCAAAAGCACAAGAAGTACTTCGAGGGCGAGGATGACGATGACGACGCCGATGATCGATCAATGGGCTCCGCTGCTGCCATGCAGGCGCTCAAGTTGTTCTCAAGCGGCCAGAGCGGAAATGATGCTGTATGTTTACCTATATAATGATTGCCAATCTTGGTGAAGATGGATACTAAAATTGTACAGAAGAGCAGTAGTCAGAGCGCCTTCGTCGGTCTCGCCATGGCTGAGGCTAGCAAGGTAAGATACTTACACAACCGAAGACGCTGGGATTGTAAGATCATTATATATGCTAACAGGATCTTGACTCGCTAGCTCTTCGATCAGAAGGCTTCTCAAGGAAAAGTCTCTAGCAATAGCAGCAAGGAGTCGGCTGTCATGCAGGCGGGAGAGGTGGCGCTCAAGATGTACCTGAAGAACCAGAAAGGTGGCAACCAATCCTCATCGGGCGGTTCTAGCCTGTTGAACCTGGCTTCCAAGTTCATGAAATAGTTGAAAAACTAGCTCATCAAAAAGAGAACGTATTCGCAGATTTATGAGAATTGGAGAGTACCCAACCCATTGTTGCTGTTAAATCATCACGGTTAGCGTATAAGCAATACAGAGAAATGTGTCCGACATAATCGCCGGCTAGATATAAGCCGTTTCGGGCCTACAAATCGGTTGTCTCCTTACTGCGAGCTCACATGGTTTCGAACAATAATATACAAGTAAGCTAATATAGTCGTGATAATATGAAAATAACATGCGCATATTTTTATATGTCCAGATAACCTCCCAACAAGTTTAGTGATCTGGGGGCAGGAGTCCGGGGTAGAGGTTCCGTAATAGGTATTGTAGTATACTACGGTATCACGGCTAGTAACTATGCACAATATACGATAAAACTAACTCTATGCAGAGTAGCTCAGGGGTTGGGAATAGTCAGAGACCTATCCTTGTGCAACTATATTAACGTGATTGATGATGATAATGATGAAAAAGCTAACCTAGAGAATTCATGGGGGGGAACCCATGAAATCACTAGGGGGGCACCCACCAGTTGAACGCACCTGCTAAAAGTATTTTCAGCCGGCACCAGCCAACGCCTGCCCCGCAAAGTGCGAAGCCAACTAGCCCCCCTCGCACCCTTACTTTTTGCAAGACCTGCCCCAAGGCCTCACGCCCTCACTTCTATAAGATAGGTGGCCGTGAGGGAAAGGTCCTAATTAAAAGGAGAGTGTGTAGCCTTTAGAGCCTTGCAAAAGGGCAGGAAATGGCCGTAAATTAGACCACTACACCCTACTCTACTTAAGTAACATAAAACCACTAAAAACGGCCTTTTACTGCAGTAAGTAAGTGTACAGATCTGTATGTGTGTGTGTGTATAACTTCAAGTAGGCTGTCAAAAAGGTTGCTAGCGAAGACAACAATTTGATGTACAGTGCTAATAATTTTGGTAGGCTAAAGATCAGATCCATTTCTTGTCTGCCAGGTTTTGGCAGGCGAAAGTGGAGTATGGGTGCTCCCCTAGTGATTTCATGGGTCCCCCCCCCAATGAATTCTCAAAAGCTAGGTGTGTGTGCTAGTTGCGATGGGGCCCCATATTGTATGGTGGTGCGTTCTTGGTGAGGGCAGGTCTCATGGCACTACAGGTATGGACCTCGGCATGCCTCCCCGGGGCCCCACAGCCATCGGTTGACAGCTTCCAGCTTAACCCGCCTCCAAGACGTATCGTGGGCATGTGTAAGACAGAGATCTACCTAGGTAAAATATATAATCCTACACCTGCATACCCGAAGAACTAGGGGAGTTGTAGTACAAACAGGATAAAAGTCTAGAATTGATCGGGATGTGTGCCCAACAACTAATTCTTTTTCACACTCAACAATCCAGACCTTCAAACATCATCTACCCATCCATCTATCCGCACATTAAAAGTAAACAAAACCACTAGTACTCGTACTACCTGTCCAGAGTTCACTTCACCATGGCAACACAACAACACCCAGAGTCCTACGCAACATTCAAGGCTCTACCAGAAATAAGTTTCCAACATGTCCCCGCGGACTCACCCGCAGTCACAGAAGTGATAGTCCTTCTCCTGGACCGGCCATCCGCTAAGAACGCATTCACAGACACTATGGTGACTTCCTTAGTCACCGCTTTTGATCTCCTGTCGACGGACCCGCGCGTCAAGGCCGTCGTGTTCACGGGCGGAGACAAGGGGAACCGCATCTTTTGCCCCGGCATGGATCTCGATCGCGCGTCCGGTACATCGGGGGGAGCTGGTATCGGTTCTCTCGGTCTGGGTTCGGCCAGTGGACCGAGTGCTAAGAAGAATGAAGAAGAGGAGAAGGAGAAGAAGAAGATCGCAGAGGCACGCAACGCCTACCGCGACGGCGGCGCCCAGGTTAGTCTGGCCATCTACCGCTGCGCCAAACCGATAATCGCCGCGCTGAACGGCCACGCCGTCGGCGTCGGCATCACCATGACCCTACCGGCCAACATCCGCATTGCCAGCTCCGACGCGCGCGTCGGCTTCGTATTCAGCCGTCGCGGCATCAGCACAGAGGCATGCTCCTCCTATTTCCTGCCTCGGATCCTGGGCGCCGGTAGGGCATTGACTCTGCTGACCACGGGCGCCGTATACGAGACCTCGCACGTAGCCGTCAGGGACCTATTCGCCGAGATCGTGGCCCCGGAGCGCGTCATACCCCGTGCCGTCGAGCTGGCCCGGGAGATTGCGGATAAAACTAGCGGCGTGTCGATTCGCTCTATGAAGGATATGATTTATAGGGGTGCGCCCGACACCCCCGAGGAAGCCATGCTGCTCGAGTCTCGCGTCTTCTTCGACTTGTTCCGCGGCCGCGATAGCACAGAAGGAATCCGGAGTTTTCTGGAGAAGAGAGAGCCTAAGTTTGAGGCCTCGTGGGAACGCGATCGTCCTACTACTTGGCCCTGGTGGGAGGAGACAGAGAAGGAGAAAGATGCTAAAGTTAAGAGTAAGATATAGGCTAACTTAGGGTTTTAGATAATACACAGTGGTTGCGAGGGGTTGCTGGGGAAAATAGCCGGATGGATGAAATAAGCGCAGAATGCTATGATTAAAGGCAAATGATTCACAAAGGCAAAGCTGGACATTGTAAATCGTTTGTGATTTGGAATTATTGTTGACATTTCGTGTGTTTTGTCATCAATGTGTATATCTAGGTAGGTAAGTTTTGTGCCTTCCCGGTACTTCGTAACCTGAACACTTGTTTGTTGCCTTGTTGCCTGTGAGGTCCGCCTTTCCGTATATGCAGTCAAGCCAATAGCCAAAAACCGATCGTAGCCAGGTATCTCGCAGTAGAATATAATAAATAAGAGGCTGTTACGATCAAATCGAAGCAAAGTACCGGTAGCCCCCGTCATGGCTTTTGAGTAGTACTACGGTCAACAAGTAGTAACAACTCTTCGCTGTTCGTGTGATTCTCGTGCCCAAAAATGCTGGTGCGTCTTGTATCTAGGTAATGCTAACCTAGAAATACCCTGCAATAGTCATGTTTCGCCGTTGGACAGGGACAGAAGTACCGCTCCGTTGTTTACGCCGTTAGCATTCTTTTTCTTTTCTTTCTTCGCCCAGCGAAGTCCACATGCATTGCATAACGTTTTTGGTCCACTAGGGCCCTTTCTCCATTCTGGTGAATCCAATGTTCCTGCACATTGACAGAGTTAGTGTCGGGTCGATGAGCCCAGCAGTTGTAAACATAGAGCTTACCGCAGTCCGTGCAGACGTATTCTTCGGCGATTTTCAGCTTTTTCTTCTTCTCGCCGGTCTTAGGGTCTCGATCAACAGGTATCGCTATCCCAACATCACCCTTGATCAGTGTCAGGCTCGGGCTCCCTGTCGAAATACCACGGGTACGTTCGCCGTCGACATATCGTAGGCCTGTGAGCATCTCGATGGTGTCCGTAAAACATACTCCCTCGTACCGAGCCATCTTATCGCCGATAGAGTCGGGTCTGTTTCCTGCTGTGACGCCCTCTAGATTCTCCCTCGTCAGAGCTACATTAGCAGGCCGCTCAGGAGGAGGCATGGCCTGTGCATCAGCTGCTACTTGTTTAAAGATAGCGGTGGTCTGAGACCCGGATAACATGGTATCATCCGATGGTGTAATATCGGAACGGGCTTCTTGGAGCCAGCTCTGCTGAGAGGCTTCTTCCTCGTCCTCCTCTTTGCGCAGTTCTGCAATACGTCGCCGTAATCTCTCGTTCTCAATTTTGTGTTCTAAGAAGGAGTCTAATAACGACGCGTTTCTTGTCGGATAAGGTCGCGACATAAGGAACACGGCCTGGCAGAAGGCGGTCTGGTTGTTGGGGTTGGGCGCAAATTTAGCGGCGGCAATGTGTGCATGCCCAACAGCTTCGAAAATAGCATACTGTTGATCCCTCTTTCTCAAACGATAGAATACCCGCAACGGGGTCCCCGAAGCTATGCATTCATTCATTTCGGCGGTGAAAGTGCCGATGTCATCCGGATGAATGAGTTCCTTCAGGAATTTATCGGCAATCTCGTCGGCTTCGTACCCGGTGAGGGAAGATACACTGGGCGAAACGTATTTAATGCGGCCATGGGCATCCAGAATATGCAAAAGATCTTTCAGCTCCTCCACGACTTTGGCGGGCCAATTTCTTCGCTTAGTAAATTCGGTTAATGCACTCCCGCCCTGTGTAGACTGCTGTGCAGGCGGTTGCATGGGAGTCCCAAAGCGTGTATTTCCCGTTGACGTTGTCGCTGCAGGACTGTGCTCCGTGTTAGAGGAAAATCTGGAGGAACTGTCATTCGCAACCATGTTATTAGGCGGAGTGGGGACTGGCGGAAAGGTTGGTTCTTGAGGGGAAGTTAGATCGTCAAGACCGTCGAGATTCATGGATATACCGTCGAAACTAGCCAAATCGAACATTGGCAGCATGTTATTTTGACTCATCATGTCACCCCGAGCATCCGCATCTAACTGTCAATTGGTTGTCAGCGCGTTTGTTTGGGCACATGCATCTGTACTACAAATCAAAGTTGCTATATGCCAGTATGCGCTACTACAAAGGAACGGCACTCGATTCGTTATAATATGAGCAAGTACTATGCAATGCACAATGAAACAGGTAATTGAATAAAACAGGAAACACAACAAAATTCGAAGTTCAAATTCGTCCCTCTAAAGAGAGGTTCGTTTCAGCGAGGTTGACGTACTGGATGCATGGAGTCGGGGCCAGAAAAGTCGAAATACATGAGATTTGTCTGTCCGGGGTCCATGATGGATCGCTGCTATGTTTAGCTGGCTGGTCGGGACCGGTGTGCATATATCGTGCGTGTGCGACGGGGTTCGGTATCGGGAAGCACCGCACGCAGGTAGCAGACCGCAACGGCGTTGACGGTCTCACTTTATGAGGTTTATGAGTGGCTGCTATTTTGTATTATATATTGAGGTATTGCGTATGTACCTCACTTGCCTCACTTCGCATGCGGCAAGATGAGGAACGGGGTAGATGGTGGGAAACTATAGAGTGTTCCGAACTCTGCATCTGGGCGCAGTATCCGACTGTCTGGGCCTTGTAAGCGCACGGTCGCATGAACGCCGACTCAAATGCTAATCAGAACGAATGACTCGACTCGGATCGGCTCGACATATACAAAACACACGGGCCGGGAGTGTAGCCTTGTGATCAATAGATCAGCAGGGTCGCGCTCGAGAAAAAAGTAGGGGGGTTCCAAATGATGTTCGAGTGAAGGAACGGTGATAATGGGTGAATTGAATTGAGAAGGGGGGATTTTGTATGTACAGGATGGGATTTCATTTTCTCGATAGTCAAATTGGACCACATAGCTCCGTAACCAGCCAAACAGAGGTATCGACATTGGACAGTTGGAGCAGGTAACTTGGAGGAGGAACGGGAAAAGGCGGGGCGGGGTATAGCCCATACCCTGCCCATGCCCACCACCACCGCTACTACATGCCTAGTGGTAGCGCAACCAAGGGAGCTACGTCAGAATGCCTGCAGGAGGGACCTATGACATGGCTTCACACGCTCCACCACACACTCGGTACAGAGGCACCTTACCAACTGAGACCTACCGGACCCTTGTTCATGACTTGGGGTGGGGCGGGGGTTAAGGAGGGACTTACCTAGGTACTCCCTCCATATTTGACTCTGGCATGTTTATGCACGAGTAGATTTGTTGTTGAGTTAAGGGTTCAGCTTGTTGTACAGGTGAATCCACGGTGCAACATAAATTTAGAATACATGTAGAAATGAGAAATGAGCTGTCACTCCCGGCATTGCCAGTGGTTCCGTTTACGGTAGTCCGTACCTTCGCCTGTAACTCCACAGACCCTTCAATTCAGGGTCTCCCTTATTCCTCGAGTGGCTTGAGGCAAACGGGCGGACATACCTAGCTAAAACCAATCCGACCAATGACCAGCCTTGGCTTCTTTTCCCTTCTGTATGTGCCTAGTGGTTACGGGCCCTACTACCGTTGTTCACGGAGCATTTCTTCCCTCCCTGTCTACCTACAATTTTTACCTGTGTTAAGTTAGTGCTATGCCGTCATAGGTACTTAGTATTCAAGTTGCAGTCACATCTAACTTGAATTTTCCTTTTCAACTCTATTATTCCGACTAAAAAACCGTGTACATGCAGTAATTCAATGCCGTAGCCACCTAGCCTTAGTAGGTTTGAGTCAGAACATACTTTCCGTTCACAGCCTGCAACTGTTTAATCGTCAACAGATGCGAACAAGGGTTCATATCTGGGTAAGTAAGCTACTAAGAAGACGCCATCAACGCCACTTCAAGCGCATTACTGTATTATCGTACGTTAACGAGTTTCAGCCCACGCATAAGGCCAGCAACGGACTAACATAAAGCTTGTAAAACCAGCCTAACTGCCTAGATATACCGTAAGTGGCTGTGAATTTTGAGGCTATCGAGGGCAGTGACCCGACCCGCCAACCTTTATGAGGTGTGCTTGTTACCTACCTGGAGAGAAGAAAAAATACGCCGAGAAAGGAACTTACTGGGGCACGGAAAGGGGAACATGACCTAGATAGGAAATCAAGAAAAGTGGAAAACTCAGGGCAGATACCCGGTTGCACTGCTGTAAATTGATATGCGTATGTGCTACTGCAATACAGCAGAGCTAGACGTGAAAGATTGCAAACAGTTTCCCTCTCGTAGAGGTTTGTTATCTTGAACCTGTCAGTCTCTGGAGGTAATATACACACTCATAGGCGCTCTCTACGAAGAAATGGAGGCTGCCTTGAGAATGCACAGCTGTATGTACGAGGGTTATCGTGATCTTCACCACGCATATTATGTGGCGGCATCTGGCAGATTTTTGAGCATCAACCTAAAACAATTCGAAGCGACTAGGGTGGCTAGTGCCTCGCAGGAAGAGCAAAAAGCACTGTGGTGGTGTACCTACTTAACCTGCATTACAGGCCACCTAGAGGCTGATAAGAGGTACGGTGTAGGACAACCTTGCTGATCTACTAGAGTAAACCCTACTGTAGGTACCTCCCAGCAGCACCCCGATAAGGCAGAGGTACCCAGCGATGTACTCTGCTCTGGAATACCTGCACTACAGCAGGCAGGTAAGTATCTGATTAGTCACACTAACCTACTCACGTGGAGACGCGTCTATTCTCACGCATCAAAGACCGCCATTTCTGCATTGCGGCAGTGCACGCGTTTTCTAACGACGCTTTGCCAATGCAGATACTTAATGGCCTTCATCAACATACTAGGCATCAAAAAACAAGCTGTACACACTAGGTCATATGACACGCGCTTGGGGTGTGCTTTTCCTTCCGTTCCAAGTCCCGAAACCCGCTCCAAACCTATTCTTCGAGTTATATTCTCCTTTACGTTCCGTTTGATAGCATAGGGCAGTGTCTGATTTGATCTCGGAGCCTTTTACGCCTTATCCACCACCATGTCCAAGATCGACAAATTGTCCATCCAGGGCATTCGGTCCTTCAGCCACTTCGACCGTCAGAACATCGCTTTCTTCACCCCACTCACCTTGATTGTCGGCTACAATGGGTCCGGCAAGACGACTATCATTGAATGCCTCAAATATGCTACTACGGGCGAGCTTCCTCCGAATAGCAAGGGTGGCGCCTTCATCCACGACCCTAGACTCTGCGGCGCAGACGTCGTCAACGCCCAAGTCAAACTCCGATACAGTGTTCCACCCAACACGAGCTATGTCGCTACCCGAAGTTTACAACTTACCGTGAAGAAGAACGGCGCGAGGGCGCAAAAAACCCTCGAAAGCACGCTTTACAGCACTTGCGATGGAGAGAAGCTGTCTATCTCTTCAAAAGAGGCGAACCTCAACAAGCTTATTTCGGATACACTCGGTGTCTCGCCCGCCGTTCTAGACGCCGTCATATTTTGTCATCAGGAAGAGTCGTTATGGCCCATGAGCGAACCGGCCGCTCTTAAGAAGCGGTTTGACGAAATATTCGAGGCTATGAAGTACACGAAAGCGATCGATAATCTCAAGCTGCTCCGGAAGAAGCAGGGCGAGACGCTACAAAAGCTAAAAGCCAAGGAGGTTGACGACAAAGGCAATAAAGATAGGGCCGAGAAGTGTGAGACGCGATCCCTTCAGCTACAAGAGGAGCTGGAGGATCTGAGGAAACAAGAAGTCCAGATTCGGGAAGAGATGGAACATGCTGCCCAACAGGCTAGGGAGCGGCATGAGGCGGCCAACAGCTATCTCCGCATTGTTAACGATTTGCAAATGAAAAAGGAGGAGCTCCGAATTCGTAAAGCGACCTTGGAAGAGTCCAAAAGTAGGATGGATGAAGAGTTGACTGAATCTGACGAGTGGCTGCAAAATGCACTATCTCAATACGAAGAACGTGTCGCTCGGCGCGTACAAGAGATTGAGGAAAACAAGATTCAGTACATAGAATACAAGGAGAATCTTGAAGACTCTCGCCAGCAGCTATCTGAGAAACTCGCTGAGCACGGCAAACACCAATCTGATCAGGCAAAGTACGAACGTCAGCTCGTCTTGCGAGCTGAGCTTGTGCAGCAAGCCGCCCAGCTGCATAGCATTCGCGGGTTTGATGGCGATTTGGACGACCGGAAGGTGCGATCATTTTATGAGCGTATACAGAAGCTATTGGCAGACAAGAAGCGCGAGCTTGAGCGTCTACAGACCGAGAACGCGAGTGAGATCGATAACCAAACATCTGTTATAACCGAACTGGAAGGCAAGAAATCGACGTACACGCAAAACCGTGTCTTCGCGAAACAGAGAATAAGTGCTTGCGAGAAGCGCATCGCTATTCTCCAGAGGGAGCTGAATGTGGTGGAAGTCGACGAAGGAGCTAAAGCAATTCTGGATGCCGAATCTAAGGACCTTGAACAGCGGTTCCGACAGGTCTCACAAGACCTGCAAAATGCCCAGTTTGACCGTAAACTGCAGCAGGAAGAGGAGCTTCTACAACAGCTCGAGGGCGAGAATAGCAGGCTTGGCCGTGAGCTTGTAGAGTCGACGCGCCTTCTTTCCGACCGTGCTCAGCTCGAGGTTCGCAAAGCCGAGCTTTTGGAGAAACAGCGGAAATTCACTACGCTGAAGACTACATGGAACCACAAACTGTCGGCCCTGGTTGGCCAAGACTGGGAACCGGCAACGGTCGAGCGCGTGTTCCACAAAGGTTTGCAACTCAAAACCCAGACATTCGACGAGGCTTCTCGTAAACGGGATGAGTTCTTACAGCAACTGAAAACGATCCAGTCAAATCTGACGATCATGAAAGAAAAGGCTAAGAAGCGTGATGCTGATATTAATAAATGCAAATCTTCTGTCGTTGGCGCGCTCAAAAAGGTAGATGCAGATGGCCAACCAGGCGTCGATGACCTTCCTGCAGAGACCGAACGTCTCGAGAAGGACATTGAAGTTATGAAGAATGACTGCTCCTTGTCCATGGAGATGAGCAAATATTATGCCGACTGCCAGAGGACTATGGTTGTGAAAAACAAATGCGAGCTTTGTGAGCGGACATTTGCCAACGCAAACGAGAAGTCAAGGTTAGCCGCCAAAATTAAAGCTGTCCTCGAGCAGTTCGGGAAAAGCGAGTTGGAGGCCGAGCTAGCGGAGACTGAGCAGCTCTTGGACCAGCTGCGCGGTGTCCGTCCCCAGTATGACATGTACATACGCCTCCTTGCGGAAAAGAAGGAAGCCGACAAGGAGCGAAGCGAAGTCCAGGAGAAAGAAACAACAACTCTTCGACGCCTAGAAGAGCTGGATGATACCGTCCGCGTGAAGCAAGAAGAGCGAGACGAGTTTGAGTCTATGAGTAAAACCGTTATCAGCATCTCCCAAACTCACAAAGACATCGAAGAGGCTGAAGCCCAGGTTGACCGAATCATGTCTCAACAGCAATCTAGCAGCACAGTCAGAAGTACCCAGGAGATTAATGAGCTGCAGACTCAGTGTGCAGAGCAGCTGAGGGCCGTGAAGAGCAAGATCGGCAGCATCTCGAGTGAAAGGCAACGCATGCGCGATACGCTTAGTGCGCTTGAACTCGAGCGCAGCGAGCTAAGAAACAAGTTAAGCGACGCCGTTCGGCAACTCGAGAAAAAGAAAGATTACCAAGCTCAAATTCAGCACCAGAAAGAAGATATCCAGAAGCAGAAGGAAATAATTCAGGGTGCTGACAACGACTTGGAAACCTTAGAGCCCCAGATTTCTAAAGCACGTGCCATTCGGGACGACATCCTCCAAAGAGGGCGCGACAAGGAGAAGAAAGTGGCCGATGAGCGGGACGCGCTCGCAGACTCAGTGAGCGAGCTGAAGAGAACCGACAAAGATATCCAGGATTATCTGGATCGTGGTGGAACATCTAGCCTCAAAGCTAATGAGCAGGCTATTCAAGTTCTTGAGAAGACAATCAAACGCGTTGACGAGGACATGAATGCTCTGGTTGCGCGATCAAACAAGATGAAGGAAGATATGGCGAGCAGTGACGGAAAGAAGAAGAATGTAATAGAGAACCTCACCTATCGCAAAGCGGCACGCGATGTGGAGACGCTCAAGCGGGCAGTTGTCGAGCTGGAGTCTCGGAGAGCTCACGAGGATTATGAGCGGCTCGAGGCAGAGGCTGAGCATTTCGAGTCTCAACGCCATCTGAAGAGCGCAGCACGGGGGACCGTGATGGGCACTATGAGATCGAAAGACGAGGAACTGTCAATTCAGTTGAACGAGTGGGAGAACGATTACCAGTACGCCGCCCAACGTTATCGTGAAACCCGTATAAGGGTTGCGACCACCAAGGCGGCTATCGAGGATCTTGGGCGTTACGGTACGGCTTTGAACAACGCCATCATGCAATACCATGCATTGAAGATGGAGGAAGTCAATCGGATTGCGGGCGAGCTGTGGCAGACTACTTACCAAGGCACGGATATCGACACGATCTTGATCAGATCCGACAGCGAGGCGACGGGCGGACGCAGCTCGTATAACTACCGCGTATGCATGGTGAAACAGGACACCGAGATGGACATGCGCGGACGGTGCTCAGCCGGTCAGAAAGTACTTGCATCCATCATCATCCGGCTCGCGCTGGCCGAGTCTTTCGGTATTGGCTGTGGGCTTATTGCCCTTGACGAACCTACCACGAACCTTGACAGTGACAATATCAAATCACTTGCGGAATCACTGCATAACATCATCAAGGCCCGTCGCGCCCAGAGCAATTTTCAGCTCATCGTTATCACGCACGACGAAGAATTCCTCCGCCACATGCGCTGCTCTGATTTCTGCGATGACTTTTGGCGTGTCAGCCGTGACGAGAAGCAGAACAGCCGGATTACCCGGGAAAGCATCTCGACGATTGTCTAAAATTCCTGTTCCTGTCCCTCTCTCTGCATGATGAATAATAACGAGGGTTTAATTTTCATGGGATGTTTTCGTCTGTATCGGCCTGGCGTTTGCGGACTGGAAATTGGTAGCGTAGCTATTTGCGCCACAACACTTTTTTCCCAGCTAGGAACTCACCACGAGAGGGTCTCCTGTCTTTGCTTTTCATGTGTATAATGAAGAAATTGGCCGGGTGGACGGATAAGTATTGAACTATCTTCTATATCAAGTACATCACCTCGTTGATAACACGGACCACCAGGCAACGCTACGTAGTCAGATCTAGCTTAGTGACTCGCATGGCTAACGTAATCGCACATCCCCAAGTTATGCAGTTTGCATGTATATTCCACTTGGTTGAGTTGTCTGCGGCGTGTCAAAAGTTCGAGCGTAGCAGTAAGAGTCCCTTCAGAACAACTGCCTGCCTGCCTACTTAACTTACCCCCTCTTCACAACCCTCTTCCTAAACTGCACCTCCGGCCCCTCCCGAACGGCAACAAACGCATCTACCAACTTATACCGATCTCTGTCGTTAAACCCTTTCCCACAACCCAGCATAGACCCGGGCGCCCGTCTCACTTCAAAAGAATACAGCGTTCTGGCCAAGATTATCATCATCTCAGCCATAGCCACCTTCTGCCCGACACAGTTCCCCGGCCCAGACGAGAACGGGTAGAAATTGTGTCTTAACCTGGCAACTTCTTCTCTGCCCCCGCCATATTTGTCGTCCGCGATCCAGCGCTCGGGACGGAAGACCTCGGGATCCCCGTAGACGTCGCGATTATGCGCGTTCGCCCAGGCCGCCGTCCCTACGATGGTTCCTGCGGGGTAGTAGTCCCCCTTGATGACTATACCGCCTGTGAGGACCTCGCGCGGCGTCTCGGACGGTCCAGCGGGTGTCAGACGCATCCCTTCGTCGATGCAGGCTTTCAGGTACGTGCAGCCCGAAAGCTTTGGCCCGTGCACGATCTCGTCGACTGAACCGAATGTAGAGAGGATTTCCTGTGCGAGCTTGTCGCATCGCTCCGGATCGCCTGTTAGGTAGAAGAATGTCCCCGATAAGCTGATGGCTGTGGTATCGGAGCCGGCTATGATTAGTATGTTCGACTCAGCCCGCAGCTCCGCCTCGGAATACGCGGGTCGAGTGGGATTATCTGGGTCTCGCGCTTCGGCCAGGAAGTAGAAGATATCTTGGCGTCTTTCTGATTCTGGCTTCTGCGATTCCTCCTTTTGTAGGGCTATCCTAGTGGTGACGCTGTCGTAGACGAACTGGTCGTACATCTTGATTGCGGGCGGGGCCATGAGAGTCAACAGCTCGTTAAGCCCTCGAAGTTTCAACCAATTGACAAGGCCGATGAACGGGGACCGAGAAATCTTGCGCCGAGGTGTTAGTATCACGAAACCTTAACTGGGATCAAATCGCAGACTGGGGGCTTACGGGATAGTAGAATTGCATGTATTCCTTGATGAGATGCGGAACAGCCTTCAGCGCGTTCTCCCCTGGCTCTTTGATATCGGAAGATTTTCCAAAACAGAGGTCCCCCATGATGTCGAAGACAAGCGCATCGACCTTCCTCGAAAAGTCAACAGGAGCAGACCACTCCCCGCTGTTATTACCGATCTCCTCTGCAATGAGTTGCAGCCAGCGATCGACATGTCTGACGGTAAACTTAGCAGCAGCACTAACCGTCTTATCGGTAAACGAGAGATTAAGAATCTTTCGTTTCCGGGCGTGCGCGGCAGGGTCCGTGACGTTCAGTATCGTCACATCATGCTTGCTGCGTTTCCATGCGATGTAGAACTGGCTTCGCTTAACGTTAGACTTCATGCTGTAGATGTCCTTGTCCGCGTCCGGGTCGCAGAAGAGCACCGTGTTAGGCTCCGACCGGAACCTGTAGCCGTATTTCCGGAACTGGTCCAGGAGCCACTCGTGCCGTGTGCCGGCCTTGGCTTGATACCATGATGGAAAGCCGGTTGCGCGGGCCCAGAATGGACCCGGTACGTGGGCTAAGGGATGAAAGAATACATTGTAGATGATGTGTGTGAGAAGCTGGCAAGTACCGGGGCAAGCATTAGTATTAACTGCAATGTTCCTCGACTCGACTCGGAAATGAGATGAAAGAGTACGGACCAGAGCAAACCCAGCTATGAATACGGTTGAGACCCCGAAGAGAAACGTATTCGTTTGAGGTGGCAGCGACGTCATCGTTAATTAAGCATCAAACGACGATGTGACGGTCCGTTACGCACACATATAGCGACTCATGGGGCCATGTATACGTTCTATATTCGCTAGTATTGTCGAGGCTAAGCGGCGTATTCGGTTCCGGCAACAGACAGGTAATTTGGCTAGAGCGAAGTGGTGAGGAATTGGTCAGGGCGTTCACTCAGGCCCAGAGGCCGATATGAAACACAAGTGAAGGGAAGTTTAGGATTCTGCATACCTAGCAGATTGGTTGGTGTAGAGTCGGTAACCTTATCGGATGGTGGATGGTATCCTGCATCCCGATAGCAACACCGATTTCATACCGGTCGCGCGGACTGGGCTGCGAGCGCTTCGATATTAAGCAAGTCCTAATGTAGTCTTTTAACCTGCGCCTCTAAACCCATCATAGTATATGTCACAATTCACACATCCGGAGGGTCCGCTATAGACTTATTGTTATTGGACAAAGAAAAGTATCTCTGTGAAGCAGATTTCCTGTATCTATTTATATAGGGGTATTTGTAGTCTGTGCTCAGTGTCTGTGCTTCGGTTAGTGAGGCGTAGCCGTGCCACGCGTATTGAATGACCATCGGATTACTTTAATCGCTACAGGTCGAGACCCAAGTCGTGGTCCAGTCCATGAATCATCGCGTTTGTATTGATCCTTTGCTTCTTAATGCGGGGAATATCCAATTGAGAATTTCCCCCTGCATCCAGAAATCAACAGCAATAAAGACATGGGTCAAGGTGCATATTTGCATAACAAATCTTTATGCCTTCTCACTGTTGTCACGCGGCGTAGCAAGATTATCATCGGTGAGTGTTATGAGATAAATGTATTGCTATATCGCTCTTGCCAATTAGTAACTAAACTCGGAGAAATACCGTAGAAATCTCGTGACTCATCAAGACACTGATGAAGGAGTCTGCTACGAGAACACAGCAGTTATAGTTATAACTTGTACGTGGTCCTGCGTACGCCTTTTAAAAATTAACTTTACTCATAGATATTATTTCTCTCCTTTCGCTGAATCCTACTCATAAATCCTGAACTGCTTTCGCGTCGCTGGCGATGTCGAATATCAACAAATAACACAGCAGAGAACACATTCCAAGACGCTTCGGCGCAGCGCCGAGTCCGCATAGGTAAAAAGGGCGTGGCAATAAATATTGGGTTTAGTTCTTGATAAAGGTTAGGTCGCCGAGAGAAAATACATACAAGATCATATGATGCAAGAACATCAGATGCTGCCCCTCTCGCAACGGGAGTTAATTTTGCTTTTTGACTATTATTGTAACCCGCAGACTCCAATAAAATCAACTGGGGTGAGCCAGATAGTCACGGGAATTCAGTTACCCGCTCTGATACTCCAGGCTGGACAGCAGGCTCCAGGCACGATGCGGCGTCCTTTGTCCCACGCTATGCATCAGATTAGACCCGCAAATGACGACGAGGACAACTATACTACAGCTGCTCGCACTAAGCAATAGCAACAGTAGCAGCAGAAGGATTTGAAGGTCGTCATGAAGGAATGCCGCACTGCAGAAGAAGCAGAGGCAGTCATCTATCAGGCTTTAATAGATAAGGCCTGCAAGATCCTCGGTCTGGACGAGAGTGAGAAGACGGTGATTGATTTCATGTACTTATTTGGTGTTGATTCGCTGATTGCGTTGGAGATATGAAATTGGCTGCTCAAAGAGGTTCGAGCCAACTTAGCTGTCTATGAGATCCTGGGGGACGTTAAGTTGATCGATACGAGGTTGACGGCTGCAAAGAAGAACCAGTTGAGGGTAGGCCCTCAAGGTTCAGGGTGAATGCAGCTGTCCGCTGTGGGAATACGGTCGAGATGAGTAGCTTAGAGTCAGGTTTCTTTTCCTTTGGTGAACTATATCAGCATAGAGGCACATGTTCAAACAGGGTTGTGCGTGAACGACTTCTTGGAATAGTATCAGTCAATATATTGCCCTTATACTTGATAAGTCGCGCAGGTCGTCACTGCAGCTGCATTAGAAGCAACATTTGAGTTGCGTATGTATTCGAGGCCTCGTAAGATGTTACCTTGTAGTTATGCCTGTCTAAGTTACCTTGTGTCAGTCTCACTGGGATTGTGCGGCATGCAATAAATGTGCTGATAACTCCAAGGCGTATTTCACAACATTGAATTTTCTGTCACAGGTTTACGTGATCTCGTAGCTAATCTCAAGTCCCCGTTTTACAGTCCTGTCCGAGTCACGCAAGCCACCGGAGAGCCAAGGACCAAGATGATATCCAGATATTTGGATAATCCCGAGGTTTCTCAGCTCAATATCAAGCTATGCTTGTCACACACCTGACCGTGTGAAGTTAGAAAGAGATGAGGCAAATGCAAAGAAACAAAACATGGATCTCAATCAAATGTAACGCAGCATTTCCAACTCTCTGCTGAAGATGCCGATCGCTTGACCCGAGAATGCAGCCCCTCTCTTTGGAAATATTGTGCATTCAGCCGGAAAGGCCACTACGGGACAGGCGCACTGGTTTCTAAACTTGTTTGGGCGTCTTTAAATGAATACCAGTCCACTTATTATCCGTCCGAGGATGCCTTTGCTGCTCTCGCATAGCTCCTTGAATTTAAATAATAACTACGTTGCCCGAGAGCGACACGCGGCCCCTAATACTCAAGTCTTGGACCGCATATTGAGAAGATCTGCTACACACTCCGAAGTGTGGACTTCATTACGCGTTCAAAAGATAGATGAGCCTCATTTCAGTAATTGGTTCGCGATTAGGCCCGTTGCAATATAACGTAGTTATGTCCTACTAGAGATGGTAGAAGGTAGATATAATACAGCTGAAATAACTACATAAGATGTTTCCTAGAGTGTAAGCTAATAGTGACAACTGATGATGTATGTGGAGGAACACGATCTTACGATACGATGATTCCTACCTTCTTGCTCGCCTTGAGCGCCATACCGCTTGCCGCGGCCCAAGCCATTCAAGCCCCTTACCAGAGGAAAGAGGCAGAGTGCACGGTCAAGTCCGTTCGCAAGTCATGGTTTGTTCATCCGCCCTCCCTGGGCCATGATTTCTTTACTAATGGAGGTAATTCAGGACGGACTTAACCGCGACAGAGAAGCAAAACTACATCGATGCCGACCTCTGTCTCATGTCGCTGCCCCCAAAGAGTGGAATCAAGGGGGCCACTTCTCGATGGGATGAGCTGCAGTATGCGCACGCGGTACAAGTGCGCTATATTCACGGCGTGGTATGTAGAGCGTCTCCCTATATCATCTCGGAATAGTCCTAAGGCGCTCCTACTCATATTGCATAAAACAGGGCGCTTTCCTGCCTTTCCATCGATACTTCGTCACAGTACACGAGCATCTGTTGAGGGCTGAGTGTAACTATACCGGCCCTCTACCGTAAGTACACACGTCGCCTCCTCGACAGCGCAGAAACAAAGATCAAAAAGATTTCTGACTGTAAATGGTAGATACTGGGACGAGCCTTCAGACGTCGGCGATGTACGCGGATCGTCGCTGTTCAAGGGGGAACCGAACTTCGGCGGCAACGGCACTGGAAAAGCCGGCTGTATCCAAGATGGACCCTTCGCCAACCTCACGCTCCACATCAAGGAGGATCTCTCGACCGGGGACTACTGCATCTCGAGGTTCATGAGCGACATGGCGTTCTCGGTCGCTGCTCGCAGTAATGTCGAAGAGTGTCTTAAGGTTAAGACTTTCTCCGATGCATGGAGGTGCATCGAGAATAAACCACACACCGGTGGACACGGAGGAGTTTCAGGAACTGTACGCGTCCCGTAATTCTTATTCTCCCTGACGCTCTGCCGCCCTAGGGTCGGCCAGGTCTGTAGTGCTCAAGACACGCTCTAACGAATAAAACAGATGATGAATCTCCTCCTATCACCGGGCGACCCCGTCTTCTACCTTCACCACGGCTACCTAGACCGGGTATGGTGGGAATGGCAAGCGCGCAACCTGACAATGCGCCTGTTCGAGATCGCAGGCAACAACACGCCTAGCTTCTTCTTCCCTCCAGGCGGGTTTAACTTCACGGGACCATTCCCCGGCGGCTTCAACTTTACTGGCCCGCCAGGAGGACCACCAGGTGGTTTCAACTTCACGATGCCACCCCCGGATAAGACGATCGAGGACTATTTCAACGACGGCGGAAACGCTACCACACTCAACCATACGCTCTGGTCTGCGGGAATTTTGGAGAATGTGACTATCGCTGATGTCATGAACCCTGAGAAAGGCTTCGTGTGCGCGGATTACGGTTTACCTGTCGCGAGCGTAGTACCCAGCAAGGCGTGAGTTAACCAACCCATCAAGCGTATAGGTACTCCTAGAGAGCAGGCTCTCAAGTATAGATAGTGAATTGAACTCACCAGGCATTTTCTATTGGCGGCATCTTCAGTTATCTCTCATGCTCTCTTAATCAATATGTATAGCAGAAATTCGTGTCTTGCGTAAAAAGTTATCTCGGCGAAAACATTTCGCTCATAGTCTTCATAATCTCATCTCTCTTCTCAACCATGAGACTCAGATGTGCGTCCCGCTCGGAGACGCGCAACTCTGCATTCTTGATTAAACTCGCGGCTGTCTCGGCCATGCGCAGAGGCACATTAACATCCATGGCTCCATGCCACATGACTAATTGCCCGGGCTTGATATGTATATCCTCGAGGTTGAAGCCCCAGTCGTGAGCAAAGAGGTAAGCTTCGCGCTGTAGTAGGGGAAATGAATAAGTGATCGAAAAACATCAGGACAATGGAAGAGAAAGAGGGAGGGGGAGAGGGAGAGAGAAAAGGAAAGGAAAGGAAAGGAAAAGAGAACTCACACCGCCACCCAATCCCTCACCCTCAAAAGCCCCAACAACACCCGCAGCAAGCGCGCTCTGAAAATCCGGGTACTTCATCCAAGCATCCCAATCCTCACGTGGGCGGGAGCTCTTAATCGTGTTCCCAAACCTCTTCCTACTCGTCTCGAAATCAGCCGAACCGACAGCCCAGCGCATAGCCCTGCTCACCAGACCCTGCGAGAGATAAGCCGCGACAAAGAACGCGAGACGCGTGATAGGCAAGATGCCTTTAAGCCCCAGAGAGGCGGGGTATAGGCCGCTGACTGTTGCTATGCCTATACATCTGCTTCCGACTCTATCTCTACCATCATTACTACTACCCGAGGAGGACATATTCCTCCACGCACAAGCAAGCGCATAAGGCGCCCCGCCCGACACGCCCAGGACCGCATAAGACTTAATGCCCAAGTGCGCCGCCAACATCTCGACATCTGCCGCGCTGTCCAGGATCATGCGACCGGGCTGCGCGGACGAGAAGCCGTGGCCCGGCCGGTCTATGGAGATGAGTCTGATCCCGTGGGCGCTGGCTGCACTGGAGAGATAGAATGCTTCGTTGCGGCTGCTTGGGAAACCGTGGTGGTAGAATATTGTTTTTGATAATGATGAGGAGGATGAGGTGGTAGTGGTGGTGGTGGTTGTGTCCCCGAATATGGCGTATGAGATGTTCCGGCCGTCTGGTAGAGTCAGACGTTGGGGTGGTGGGAACTCCATTTTGTGGAAAGTTAAGAATTAACGAGGGAAGAGAGTGAGGTGCTTGCCATGCCAGGTTTGCCTAGATTTCTGCTTTTCCAGCGAGATCAACTTCTATTTATCGTCCTATGTTGAGCGAGTAGTTTCTGAACATAAGCGGCTGTTCTCTCATTCCCACACGGTTACTCATATTACGCGTTGTCTAGAGTTGCGGTCTAGAACTTTTCGACTCCGTCAGGAAGGATTAAATCATGGCCCATCGCGAGTGCTCATTACAGTATAGCGTCAAAAATACCCTACTCGCTCGGAAAATAGGTCAGTCTTCAGCCTTAAATGCGGGGAGAGCCAGGGGCATGGTGAAGCGCGTGGGATCGTGTCATTGTGATGACGCGCTTGACAGTTGAATTGTCTGATCGTTGGCAGGGAATGGAGGGTGCCGAACTACATTAAACTGTTCTCCAGCTTAACAACATCATTATGGAATTATTAATATGACCATGTACTTATTCGACCTTGATAGTAACACATGGCTTCACGTGATACGTCCCGGGTAATCGAAGCAGAAGACGCAGCATGACTCCAGAGTATAATACTTCGACTCTATTCAGCTAGGCTATCTAGACCTAGGCATTTAGATCCTCCCTCTCTCAAAGTCATTTCGAAGGACCGGAAGGTATCAACGACAGTGGCCGATGCAGTGCTCAATGGCTAACCACTTGCAGCAGTCCTTGAAGGTCTGGCGGAAATCGTGCTTGACGGAGCATTTCTGCTACCGAGTCAGCAAAGCTCGTAATCCTGTGTCTGAAAAACAAGTAGTAAGAAGTATCTGAAGCAAAGACACCTACGAGATTGGCCGTCTTCAAGCCCATATCCGTGCAGCAAACTGTTGTAGGGTCTTTCACTGTAATCGGAGAGTTAGCAAAAGAAATGATGCATTATTCATTCTAAGCAGTAGTTATGGGACTGGGCAGAGTTATAGGAATGTATATAGATGTAAGTCCCAGTTAAGAATAAGTGTCAGGTTAAATTTGAGAGGGCGAGGGAGGGGAGAGAGAAATCATAACATAAGACTTACTGATGGCGCCATTCATGCTATTCATGCAAATACAGTCGTCCGGTTCGAGAGACCACTTGCACACGTCCGTCTGCCTCTCGAATATGTTCAGCGCATCAGCCATGCACACGAGGAGGCCGATGTTGACAAGGTTCGATAATCTCATCTTGAAAATGGTCAGACAGGTAAGTTAAGGTTTCAGATCGCAATAATGAAGAAGCTTTATGAATCGATAAGTAACCAAGTAGACAGATGTAATATCTTCACTATGATTAAGACGTAAGAACGGGTAAGAAAGTCATCATCGCTTCCCGCACATCAGTCCAGTCCAGCCTAATTTATAGCGAACCATTCATCCCCACTAAGAGATAGGCCTTCCCTTGCCTTGCTATGCCTTGCCAAATCTTCACTTCCAGACTCATGTTGGAGGAGTATCGAAAGGCGAGAAGCAACGCGCGTCAATTATCCGGCAGCGGCGATGCAAGTGTATAAGCGAGCGAAACCCCAAAGAAAGACCGTGAGCACCCAGACTTTCTTCCAGGTCCTTGGATCCAATCAATCATGCATTCCGCTATCGCTTATACATAATATTCGGATTAAAGTATTGGACCCCGTCCGGAGGGCAGGCTGCGTCTGCATTGTTCGACTCTGCTGGCTATTTTGTCATTTAGAAGAAGGCGGACTAGGGGGCCAGTAATATGGTACCGAGGTATAAATATGTATGTTATACAGCATAGAAGGTAGCTTTTTTTCAAACGGCCGCTATCCGATGTCCGGCGCGGCGCAGCAAGAATCCAATATAGGCTGAAGAACCCGCCGTCGATCTAGAAGACTTAGTCGGTTATGTTGTATAGGCATACGATGGCTTGCTATAAGTCCACAAAGTAAGCCTAGATATTAATAGATGCAAGCTACCAATATGCTTACCGTCATCGCACGGGACGGAATATCCAGTGAGATAGAAAACACATGCGCACCACTCGCGGCTCAAGACCATTGATCCGTGTCGGTAGCGTTCGACTACCATGAGGGCCGGCCAGCCAGCCGCATATAAAGGACTTGGATGCGATCAATGTAGGTTCGAAGTCGTTAAGGTAAAATGGGAAGGAGAAAAAGAGCACAAACCTACGTGGAACGTAGACTATTGATATTAAATTTATAACCCCTAAATCTACGAGTCGGACCCTTGAAGACAGGGTAAAATGCATAGTCACTTCAGAGGTCTTGGCATGAAGGTAGCTCGGATTGTGCCTCGGGCATTATTGATTCTAGATCACTCCTTAGTCCCTGTCAGAAGTCTGTAGAAGGATGCGGCGGGTTACGTAGGTACTTTTCAATACAGTCTTGAAGTTGACACTCGGGCACCTAGGTAACAGTACCATTTCCAGTACAAACAAAGATAGTTGATTGTCACTTATAGGAGCATTCTCCTGCAACACATAGTAAATTCAAGAGAAAGGGCTCAACCAAAGAACAAGTAGATTCTAGCAACTCCCAATCTCCTATACCCAACACATTTTAATCTGTAATCCCAACTCTACATATTCTTTTTACTGTATTCTTTTTCTTCACTGTAGCGTACTGAGTCTGATCTCGACAGCCCGTCTATGGGCTTCGAGCTCCTCGACCTTGGCAAGTTGCATCACGGCGCTTCCGACATTCTTCAAGCCCTCGGCCGTGAGGTTCGAGCTGGTGATATGTTTGACGAATGATCCGAGGTTGACACCCGAGTATTGCTTGGCGTAACCGTACGTCGCTTTTGAGCAATATGTTAGCGGGGTACAGTATACGGGTTGGGGGGGCATCAAGTCAATAGGGGTGCATCAGGATGTCAAAAACGGCAAATAAGTAATTAAAGGTAACTTACGTAGAGAATGATTCACGCCGGCGGAGTAATCGCCGACGCTCTCTGGGGTCCACTGTCCGATGAATACGCTTCCAGCATTCATGACCTTCTCAACAGTCTTCTCTGCGTCTTTGATCTGTAAAATCAGATGTTCGGGAGCATAGTCGTTGCTGATCTTCATAGCCTCGTCTACATCCTTAGCAAGGACCGTCACAGAGTGGTTGATAGAGCCCCTGACGATGTCCACGCGCGGTAGAGCCATGGCCTGCTTGTGCACCTCGTCTTCAATTGCCTTGAGGTGTGCCTCGTCGAGGTCAACTGCGATGCAAATGACTTGGCTGTCAACGCCATGTTCGGCCTGGGATAGGAGATCCGAGGCAACGAAGGCCGGGTTGGCGTCCTTGTCTGCGATTACCAGGACCTCAGATGGACCGGCAGGCATGTCGATGCTTACGCCGGCATTTGTATCGTTGCTAACGTGCATCTTAGCAGCCGTAACGAATTGGTTCCCCGGACCAAGAATCTTGTCGACCTTGCTCACACTTTCCGTGCCGTAGGCCATGGCAGCAACGGCTTGAGCGCCACCGGCCAGAACGATGCTCTCTGCGCCAACCTTGTGAGCGACATACACGATCTCAGGCGTGATACTACCGTCTGCTCGTGGTGGAGAGGCTAGAACAATCTTCTCGCATCCCGCTACCATGGCAGGCACTCCTAACATGAGTGCAGTGCTAGGCAGAACAGCTGTACCGCCCGGCACATATAAGCCCACTCTCGCGATCGGACGGGAGAATCTACTGCAGACAACGCCTGGCATCGTCTCAACCTGAAGAGGCTTTTCTTCCTTTTGAGCGGCATGGAATTTTCGGATGTTTTCGAAAGACACGTCGATGGCCTTGATCGTCTCTGGAGTGAGGTTCATCAGCTCTTTAGGAAATGGAGCTTTAAGGACAGGTGACGTTAATGAAGTTGCCTTCTCAAACTTGTGAGTGTAGGATAGGAGCGCCTTGTCGCCGTTTTGGCGCACGTCTTCGATGATCGGCTTTACAATTCCCATAATTGCTTCTGCGGACTTCTGTGACGGCCGTCTTAAGGCGTCTGCAACTTCAGATTCAGTAACCTTGCTGACATCTACCCGTTTCATTACGATCCTCTGGGTCTCTGGTGCTGTTTGAGCCTCGCTTGCTAGGACCGATGTTAAAGGTGTCGATGATTCCTTGGCAGCATCCTTCGTCTTCTCGGCTGCGTCAGTTGAAATGCCCTCCTTCTTCGCCCATTCGCCCTTCGCGTTTCCGGGCCTCCTCTTCACCTTTAGGCTCTTAGCATCGAGGTTCCTCTCGACATCGGCTAAGCTGACGCCTGAAGCGACAGCCTTCGTCAGAACAAAGTATATCAGATCAGCGGCTTCGAAAGCAACTTCCTCCGGGGTCTTCGCATCGCATAGCTCCTCGGCTTCTTCCATTATTTTTGCACGTAGCAACTTCTCGTCAAAGAACAATCTTTTTGTATAGGAGCCCTCAGGTGCGGACTTCTTTCTCGACACAAGAGTCTGCTCGAGCTTCGAGATACCCCTGAGGTCGCCGAAACAGCCAAACTGGTCTAAGTGACAGAACTTGCCAGTTTGTTTTACGATGAATTTCAATGCATCGTTGTCGCAATCCATCGATATCCTAACCAACTCTTGGGTGTCCCCGGAAGAGGCACCTTTGTACCACAACCCGCGTTTCCGACTTTGGTAGACACCTGTCTGTGTCCTCAGTGACTCCGCCACACTCTCCTCACTACTATACACCAGACCTAATGCTATACCTCTCTCATCACAGACGACGGTGGGCAACAGTTTGTCTAGCCTGTCTGTCTTCCATGATGTTGAGAATAACTTTGGAATAAACAGCTTGCTATCTGCCTCATCTTTCTTCGTAGTCAATTTCGTGGATGGTATGATGGGGATGGCATTGAGTAGTGAGCATGTATTCACGAATTTGGCATAGTCGGTACTGGACCCCGGTTGGATATATAGTGAGGGGAGCTTATCAACGTGGCTGGATTTCAAAAATTCGGCAACATTGCCGCTCGTTTGATCAAAGTCCTTCAGGAGGATCTGTTTCTGGGCGCCGGTAATCTGGTTCAGATTGGCGACAGCCGAGCCGATCCTCTCGCCATACTCTGAAAAGTCGGGTAACCTTTCGGGCTGAAGGAAAACCTTGCGAGCACCGTGGTCCAAGAGTGAGACAATGTCGTCGCGAGAATCTAGGGCTGTTCCATCGAAAAAAGTTTGGAATTCAGCATTGTGCTTATTCAGAAGCTTGAGAAGTTTCGCTAAGTTTTTCGGCGTCGCCTCCAGGAAGACACAACCTAAACACGATACCTCTTCCCGACTCAGACCTTCACTCGAAGCCAATCCCGGCGGGACAGCCACTGCGATGAGGAAAGGCAGTGGAAGTACTGTTTCCATTTTATTCAAATCGTGACGAAATACAAGTCCAAGGCCATAAAGATACTCGAAGTGAAAGTCTGATGACTCAAATCAGAAAAAAATTAGATAGATACCTTGTGATGCAAACCCCGTCACTGGTTCCTAATCGGCCTATAACTTTTGTTTTAAACGATGGTGGGGTTTAAGGTACCCCTCCATGTCCCTACATCCCACCCCAATGGTACGTACCGGGTAGCTTATGCACCAGATAAGATAAAGATGCACCTGTGCTTACCTAATGCTATTTTGAGTTGACATGTACCTATGTACCTAAAGCTTGACTGCTCCATCAGCAACCTATTGAGAGCTTCAATGACTTGTAAGACATCTATCTATCCCAACTCCTTCACTTACCTCTGCACAATCTCTTGCCCATAAGACTTATACCTCTCCGACAAGACTTACTGCTCCCAACTCGGAGATAATCTGCGAAAGCACAAAAGGCCGTGTCATCACCCATTGATGCATGTAGTGCGCTTCACCGCATCTCAATCGCACTCGGCGTAGTAGTGCGCGCGGCGCAGAAAAGTATCGTTTCCATCGGAGTAACGCAAGCAATTGCGACTTCCGACAAAAATCCTAAACTAGAACTCTCAGCTTTGGGATTTGTACCCATTTCCGAGCTCCACACCGTCATACAAATCAACGTCCGTCCGCAGAACGTTCGTTCCCATCGCGTCCAAACCTACCAAAACCAACCACCCCGATCAATCTCCACAGCTAGTTAGTACGATATTGCAAAATCATGGCGACATCGCAAACGAACGGGATACCGTCAAGTACGCCCGCGGGACCATCCCAAACACCCACACAGCCCACACAAGCCACAACAGCAGGCACAACAACAGTCCCCAACACTCAAACCACTGCTACAACATCACAACAGCAACAGACGCAGACGCAACAACCCGCCGCGGCAGGACCATCCTCACCAACAACATCGACACAAGCGCCCCGACCACGCGACGCACGCACCATCGAGCTGCTTCTGACCTCTCAAGGCGTGACCTCCTTCGACGCGCGCGTTCCGCTATTGCTACTCGACTTCGCCTACCGGCACACGTCTAGTATCCTCAACGATGCCCTGCATTTATCCGGCGACCCTTACACCTCTCACGCGGGGGCCAAGCCGAGCGCGTCAAGCGGTGCCGTACCCGTGGCCCCGAGCAGCGGCGACGCGACCGTGAGCACGAACGCCGTCAACATCGCCATCGCCTCGCGACAAGCGTACCAGTTCCGCGGCGGCTCCGGCGGGGGCGGCGCCGGAGGGGGTGTCGGCGGTGGAGGAGCGAGCAAAGAGTGGTTGCAGGAGCTCGCGCGCGAGAGGAACAAGGTCGCGCTCCCTCGTATACTGGCCAACGAGTGGGGTGTACGACTGCCCAATGAAAGGTTCGTGCTCGGCGGCCAGAGCTGGACGCTGCGTGAGCATCTTGCTGGCGAATTTGATGACGATGATGAAGATGATGACGAGGATGAGGATGAGGCTATGGAGGATGTCAAGATTGAAGGAGGCGGCGCGGCGGGTAATAAGAAGAAGAGGAAAGAGGCCGGCGATAAGGATGAGGATGACGAGGAAGGAGGTGGTCTTGATGAGTTCCTCGGCGATGATATGGGTGATGAGGATATGGAGGGCATGGAGTGAGTGAGTGAGTGAGTGAGTGAGTGAGTGATGCGCGACGATTCTAGCGAAGCATTCAAAATCAGGCGATGTCCCGTTCATGTCTACCTGATATTGGACTCTTGCCTCCTTATCCTGCTTCTTTCATGGCGGGATCGTTTAATTGGAGCGCTTATCTGCTTCTGCTCTAAGCAAGCATGATCTTGTTCTTATTGTTGTCTTTTACAAGGCGTCGTCTGCTCGACGAGTCTATCATGGTTTGATAGTTTGGTAGCATATTTGCACTACTGGACAGGGGACAGTGAGGAGTTTGGCGTTTGGGAAAAAAATAATACGATACGATACGATTCTATTCTGGGGGTTTGAAAAATGTCACTCTCCACCCCGACTAAACGTCTATTTGACCGTGCATTGAACATAGCTTTAACATGACTTGGAGATTTGCTTCATAGAAACATAAGCAGTACGAATTTTGCGCACATCAATGAAACCTCTTCAATATTGTTCACACGCTTGCGACCGTATTGCAAGACGAGCAGTCGGAATAGAGACGACATACAGAACGGAAGAGAAAAATAATGAAATTTTGCCATTGTTATGTTGTTACATTTATCTGTCTAATGAATCGCTCTCTTATTGCTTTCTCCTACTCACAAGACCAATTTCCCTAAGCCAACAGATCTTCAAAACACAGAAACGCCCTGCGCTATGCAAAAGTTATCGAAGATGCGTCCAATCCACGCTCAAGCCTAAGAGAAGAAGGGGCCTCGACTAGACAGTTAGGTCTAGAGTAAACAAGGACATGTTGAATGCAGACCCTCGTGTCGGATATGCAATTTCCACCTAGGCTGCATCTATATGATGATGCATATTATGCAATCCGTGAATGCTGAACTGGCTTTGAACCAAACTTTACACTTCACCGGTCTGTCCGTAGATTTGTAGTACGGAAACGGCCCGGACCATGTTGAATTTTCAAGGGTTTGCTCAACGCTGTTTCTCAACCTCCATATTTTTCATCCCGGTAATGAGCTCCGCATTTACGTCCGGTACCACCGTCCCCGGTTTTGCCTTATCGTTAGCAGAGCCGATCTCTCGCGTGTCGTTTTCGTCCTCGCTATATTCTTCTGAATCGTATTCTTCATCTTCGTAATTTTCATCGACCTCCTCATCGTCGGGTCTGCTGTAGACCGCTGAATCTATCATATCCTCTTCATCTTCGTCCCCCCGAGAGAGGAAGCTATCGCCCATTTCACCCACATCCTCATCTTCCTCCTCTTCCTCTTCGTCAGCAGCGCCCTCCGCGTCTGAACCACTAGCCGAAAATTCATCCAGTTCTAATGGCATATCTCGCCAGTATGTGAAGTCGGTATACTCTATCCCGCCGCCCTTGACTAATGTGCTAACAGGGGGGAAGTAATGATCGACGACCTCACCCATATTGACGTAACTGAGCTTCAACTTATTCAGACTCAGTAGGTCCAAGGAGACCTCCGCGTTCGAGTTGATTGTGAAGATCCGATTTCTCGGCACGTCCACGGTTCGATACGAAATTTGATCGGTTAAACGGTTGCCGAACCCTGCAGAGAAGCAGTGATTATCTGGCCCGTACAGGCTTCGAATGTCACGAAGCGTTGCCATCTTAAATACGTGAGGCTTTCTCAAGTAGATCTCCCGTCGTAACGCGGCCATCGTCCTATCCGGGGATAAGATGGTTGGGCCTTTCGGAAGACGGTAACCATCCTGGACGATACCGTTTAGATAAGCCCTTGTCGTATCGGCTTGCCCAACTGATCGACTCGTCAAGTACATGATGTTGTACCCATTTGCAACGATATCGCTATACAGCTTTGCAACACCTGCATGAGTCCAATCACGGCCAATCATGTTCAACACATGGCCAAGTGCATCGGATTTGGTAATGGTACCATCGATGTCGGATATCACTACCGGCGTATCATAGCGCCATAAGAACATGTGCGCAGTGCAAGTTGCCCGATTGACGGTAAAGCTCATCGAGTTCTGACCTGGCTTCAAGTTGAGAGCCTTTAACTGATCACTAGTCAGACGAAGGGTTTTGGCATAATTCTTCTGGTTGTGTCTGGATGACGATGCCGAGCCTGGCGTTGTCGGTGGAGTATTTATTGAACCTGGGCCAACGTCGGATTCGCTGCGGCGGTGCACAGGAGTTCGGGAAGATGTCGTCGAGTCGTCACTAGCATAACCGGGATCTGACGCGGCATCGATACTTAATGTTGGCGCTGGTCGAAGTGAGGCAACAGTCTTCTTCATGGCGGCCTCCTTAGCCTCCTCGCTGGCATAAATCCAGAGGTTACCCTCTTCATCCATTCCAAACAATGCACCGATATCATAATCACCCTGCAATTCTTCGGATAAAATTCTTCGGGCCAAAATCTCTGCCTTAATAGCATCTTCCTCGCTTCCCTTGTAAGACGCCATATCAAGCATCAAATCGCCAGTTTGGGTCACACGGGTGGGTATGTTCACGGTTTGTAACTCTTCTGAGAGAATCATGGCCCGTTGCATGGCCTCGTGTGGGCCAACAGGCGGCGGACTTCGTGATCTGGGTGAATCGGACGGACTGTCTGCAGACGTCTCGATAATGGAGTCATCGTGCTCAGGTGTTACGCGGGAGTTTGTAGGGAGAACGGGATCGCTAGGCGGCGTGCTTCGTGAAGACAGGTCTAGCCAACCTCTCGAGCTTGGTCGTCCTCCTTCTAGTTCGGGCCAGGAGGAAGAGGCGGTAGGAACTGATATGCCTATGCAGATAGTTAGAGGTTCGTGTTCTCTTTACTTGGATGATTCCCGGTGCGGGGCAACACAATAGCAACTGACCTAGGCGTAACTGGTGAGGGGGGAGAACGTTCGGGCCCGGCCTTGATGTAGTTGACCCCCTTCGTCTTGCATTTTCGCCATCGAGCTGTAATAGGTCGGGTTCAAGGAGACTGGATCTCTGGGGTGTGAGGTTTGGACTGGTTTCGGGTGATACCAAGGGAGAAGTTTGCAGGCTTTGAGGAATTCTATCTGAGGTCTCGAATACGAAGAAGGCCTCTCCACCTTCACCTAATTTCATAGCATAATCTTGTTTCACGCCATTCACCTTAAACTCGACCTTCTTCTCGTAGGGACGCAGAAGAGAGAATTTGCCGAAGCGAACATGGAAGGGGGAGCAACACAAGTTGCCATCTTCGCCCTCGACTACTATAACATCGATGGCGCCGCTGAGCGTCGCGGGATTGATGGAATTCCAGGCGGTGGAAACTGAATCGCTGATATTTCTAACGTACTGCATATCGTTCGTTCGAGTGCGACTGAATCCGACCTGCCTGCTTTACTGGCGACCTACTCCGATATGTGTGAAGGGAACAAACGAATGTAGCTGGCTGTCAGACCATTGATGTAGGTAGAGCCCGTGTCGGTCAGAAGGTCGGGGTCAATGAATTGGAGACGAGTGAAGGATGCGCCCGCTATGCAGATCGTATATGACGGGCAGGTATAAAACGGGAATTGTTGGGGCAGAAATGGGGCGCTGGTACGGTACTGTGACGAAAATAGATGGTATATTCACGTGTTGGATTCCAGCCTGTTGTGAGGCCCAACAGACTATAATTTCAGCATAAGAAGCATTGCAGTTGGTAGTAAGAGGCGGAGAGTCAAGAATGAATAGTTTCAGTTCTACCTAGCAGTAAAGAACAACGGGTTTTCATTAACACATGTCAACCTTGAAGAAACTCCCAACAGGGACTTTGGTAACAGCACTAGGTTAAGTATAAGTAGGTACTTAAGTAACCTAGAGAGAAAGATGCTGTGTTCTAGGGTCTTTGCAAGTTACTCAGATAGCGGTTCAGCAGGTAATTGTGACGTAGGCTAGGTAGGAATCAAGCCGGGATTGTACCTTAAACTTGACCTAAAACAGCAAGTAAAAGCCGAATGATTGATGGCCCAACAGACTAACACCAGAATGAAGATAGCATACCATGCTTTCCATGGTGTTCATTTTTTACAACGAGGCGGCACAATATTGATTACTTACCTACTATATCAAGTCGAAAGTCCCATCGTTATGAATCATCCTAGGATCTGTTGACCTTGTATCTGTTGAATTCAGCAAGGTCGTTTCTTTTTCTTGTGTAAGGTACTATGCAGTTGCCGCCGTACTAACCGGAACCAGTAATCTATGCCAGGGGACCTACCATTTTGAGGAATGTGAGAGTTGCAGGTGTCACATGCAACCGCGCGCCCACTTCGGCGTGCCATCGGTTGATGAACATGCCTGATCTGCGTGGGCTCGGTCTTCGCTACCATTGGAGACCGCATCATACATAATACATAATAAAGTGTGTCGCGTAGCGCGATTACAGGCCTAGCCTCTAGCACGTAAAACCAACAGTGATGTTATGTTACACATTCGAGAAAATACAAGATAAAATGCAAAGGAAGGTCATCATGTCTTCAACGCTTTAAGTCAACAGACTTAGTTTATGCTTAACCCAAGCTCCGTTCCTCGGTCATGGTACCTATTGGATTTCTTAAAAAATTAAAAATTAAAAATTAAAAAAATTAAAAAAAATCCAGCTTGATAATATCTACTCCGTCTCGGTTTCCAGCGGTGTAAACTGAAACTACCTTAGCTAGCCCGGTCAAGTGACCCCTCCCTCTCTCTTCTTTGAAAAGCTGAAAGTCACGAGCGATCGTGATCCTATGCCCCCATGTCAGGCCCCCGGATTAGGCGTCTTACATAGTACATATAATTGCCAGCTGAGCCAATAGTACCACTTTCACCTACCGCTGCCTATAAAGACAGTCCCAACACAAAGGTTAGGTAGGTGTTTTGTTGGATTCCTCTATGCAGTGAGGCGTACAGGCATAAACCTACTTGGTTACCAAGAGTTCAACCGAGATAGGTGGCGGTTAACAAGTTTCTCACCAAATATAAATTGCAAACAGACGCCAAGCAAAAATACTGGCAGTCTGTTTGTCTGTCTCTTAGGAAAAGACTCGAATTATATAGGAGTACATCTATACATAGGTACAGTTAATGATCTGATAGGCTACCTACATGGTATACCTGGTGCTGAGGGTAGCGTCTATGTACACATCTCCGATGCAAGAGAAGACAGCTTCAGCATCGCTTCCAGTTCTACATTTTCAAGGGAGGCCTACACGTCAGCGAGGGCAAAAGTAGGTCGACCCCAGGACAAGATTCAGTCGACCCTACCCGACCTACGACCCGTTTCAAGGGCGGATTGAATCGATTGAAGGGAGACATTATACCCGCTGACCTACCTGGGTAGGTATTGAGGTTAGTGAGCAGGGTTGTCCCATGAAGACATCCGCAACCCAGATACAGCCGCAATGCCCTCAATCCAGAATCCAGGCTCCTTTGTTGGCTACGATTCAAGGTATGCAAAAAGGGCCCAGATACACTCAATCACTACTACACGTGAGGTGCTCTAAATGAGACGCCCCATATGCTCCTGCGAAAGTATATGGGCAGAATTTCTATATTCATGAACCATCGACACATACAGATGTACACACCAGAGATGAATAGTCAAGTTAGTCCATTAGTATGTAGGCGTGCCATTTCATATATGCGCTTAATCGGTGCACATATATATCATTTTGCTTTCATGCTAGCATTTAACGAAGCACTTTCCCAGCAATACCGAACTTAGTAACTACCTTAGTAATGCCTCCTGTACTTGCAAAGCAGCATCATTTTTCCTCTCTCAAAAAAACTGCTACGAGGTACTCCTTAATCCATCCATCCATTCTTATAGTAAAAGACAGACGACGCCTCCGAATACCTTGTCTGTCTTGTCCGTCTTACTGTGTCTCTCTAGTAATACAAAGCTGCAAAAAATCTCCTATGATTTCTTAAGAAGTAGCAGCAACTTCTGGGACATAAGCATATCTCGGCATCGTGGCCATCTTCTCCTCCGGGCTCACTTCATCGTCGTACATCATCTGCACGTTCTTGTCCTTGTCCTTCTTCGACTTCCTCTCGGGCGCTGCAGCTGCGGCAGCAGCTGCTTCGTCTGCAGGAGTCTCGGACTTCTTCGGTGGTCTGATACCCGCCTCGGCCATTCTGATCAGCTGGTCGATATCATCTCCCGGTTGTGGCACCGCACCCGGTACAGGGGTATGCTCCTCTCCCGACACGGCGCCGGGAGCGCCTGGCCAGCCAGGCTGTCCGGGCCGTGCGGGAAGGCCAGTAGGGGCCTGTGGGATACTTCCCGGTCGTGATGGAAGGTTCGAGGGAGGATAAGTATGGGAATACGATGGCTGGTTCGGATAACCTGGGTATTGACCGCCAGGTGGCTGGAAGGGGGAATTCTGTTTAACGGTATTAGTATTAGATATGTAATAGCAATGTATAGAGTCACGTACGAAAGCGCCGGGCGATGCGCTTTGTGCAGGGCTGCGTCCATCAGGTAATGCCTGAGGCGGTGTGTTTGTAGCGACGCCGCCATTGGCTCCCTTTTGCGCTCCAAGTCGGGCTCGGTGCTCAGCCAAGCGCTTCTTTATCTCCTCGGGCGTCTCGGCTTTAATCTTCTTAGCCGGTCGCTTGTCGTTCTGTCCCGGCGGAGGGTTGCCCGTAGCTGCGTATCGCTCGGCCTGTGCCTGGTAGAAGTTTTGTATGATTCGCTGATTGTGCTGCTGAACAATCTCCTCGGGAATACCCTCCATGCCGAAGATCTCAACGTCCAGTCCTTGTCTGTTTGGAAGAGCATTTTCGACGGATGATAGCGATTCTTTATGGACCTGGTTCATATGCACGGAGAGACCTAGAAGCAACAGACGGGGGGATTAGTCCATTGCGCATACGCCATGGAGTTTGAAGGAAATAACGCCATACCTCCGGCTGTATTCAGTCTTCGACCGCATCTATCGCATTTGAAATGCTTAGCCTTCTGATGTGAAATTAATAGCTTCAAATCTTCGAAATCTCTTTCACCTAGCGCGCGTAGTTAGCATCACGTATTCCCCAGCGCGCAGGTCAAACGCGTACAGTAGTAGCACCAGGGGCGGTTGAGGAGATCCTCGATGCTGGGGCGCCGCCCACGCTTCTTTGAGCCCATTCTGCAAGTGCCGTATTATCCTACAGTCTAAGAATTTCGATATCGAGACACTGTTTTGTTTCCGACGACGGGGACGCAATAGAGAAGTGGGATGGAGGACACTCAAATTGCGCAGGACGTCGCAAAGGCAACTGCAGTGATCCGTGATTGACTTAGCAAGAGCAAGAAAGATAGCTTCAGCCTCATTGACAAGGTTTAGGTACCTTAGGTACTTACCTTAGTACCTCACTTCTGCAAGGTGGCGCCAATTCAATAAAATGTGGCAGTGCAAACATAGGAACGTGTACCCACTCAGGCATCAATTTCTCAAAGCAAAACTATGCCAAAGCGTCTTATATACTCAATAAAAATCTTAAATGGAACTGTTATCCTATTGTTTCAAACAGGCTCGTTCCTTATTAGACATGTTATACCCATTATCGTGTTGTTGTATACGCCTATGTTGAATCATCATATATGCTAGTAAGTAGGCTGTGTACAACACATCAGTCGGTAACCAAAAGACAGATATTACAGGTTTGACAGCAGAAATTGAAAAGAGGCGTTTTATAGCAATGAGATATACGATTAATCCGATAGCCTTAAAGCTACTCTAGTTTATGAAATTTTAAGCCCAGGCTATCACTCATTTCCGACAACCAACCTTGTCCTCGAGTATCATATGCGCGCCCTTCTCGCCGATAACATAAACAGTAGATTGTAAATGCGCGCTGATCTGAAGCGGCATGACACTAGCATCAATGACTCTCAACCTCTCCACGCCATAAACCCTCAATCTTTCATCGATGACACCGGTTTCCATACCGCCAGCGCCTCCCATAGCACAAGTGCCAACTGGATGCCAATCTGTCGTGGTATTACCGATCACCCACTCTCTCATATGTTCATCTGTCTCAGCCGAAGGAGGCGGGTATGCGCGTCCGCGTACTATACTTGACAAAGGTGAGGACTGGAAGAGCTTGCCCGTCAACTTTATGCACTGGATCATGATTTCTCGATCGAGCTCGCCATGCGGACCGGAATAATAACCGGGGTCAACTACCGGTTTATCCGATGATGATGATGATGATGATGATGATGTGGCCGAACCCTCCTCACTTGACGGGGGGGGGATATGAATGCTTCCAACGGAGAAGGGGTACTGTAGGATCTGTAACATGCTGGCGTACATCTTGTTCTCGGATGCGTCCGGCCGGAAGTAGGGGTTGAAATTCCCGAGATCGATGATGTACTCCATCTGCCCCAGTCTAATGCCGGGGTTAAACCTATTCTTAAGAATCGCCGCGTTGTGCAATGATAGTGTGTCAAGTGATTGGATGCGGCTAGTAATCTCGTCAAACCCTTCTTTTGCTACGGCCTCCGACACAGGGAGATAACAAAATGTAGAAGCCCATGCGCTCTTGTTAGTTACTTCAAGAGTTGGATCAACCTCGTAGACAAATGTGGTCACTGTCCTTCGTCACTATCTTGGCTTCGAAAGAGGGCTATTCATTAAGTGACTTACTTAGATGATCCTGTAGATTCTCGCCAACATTAGGGTTCGCCACTTTCACTTCAATACTCGCATTGGCTAGTATCTGCGGGTTCCCAATGCCAGAGAGCTCTAGCAGTTGAGGCGACTTCACGCTGCCTGCACTTATAATAACTTCTCTTGATGCCGAAGCGACGAATTCGCCACCGGCGTGCTGGAACCGGACACCTGTAGCCATCCACTTGTCGTCTTCCTTGCTCAGTACTATTTCTTCCACGAGAGCATCTGTCAGGACAACCAAATTAGGCCGCGTAGCGATTGGCGCATAATACGCAGAAGCCGCGTACGATCTCTTTCCATCTTGAGGGTTGACCGAAACAGGGTTCGTCCATACGCCCACGTTCGACCCGGAGTGATGGGCAACATTTTCGGGCATGCCCATTCCCAGCCAGGTATCATAGCATAACTGATGCGTTACCGAGTACTTCTTGGAGTACGAGGCACTGATCGGTCCCCGAGTCCCGATGGCTTGGTGATCATAGTGTTCTCTATGGTCCAGCATAGTCTCCTCATTTGGTAGATGAAAAGTCTCGATTTTCTTGAAGAACGGTCTGAGATAGGTAATTGATGAGTTCTTAGTTCGGGCGAGGAGTGAGAGGGAGTTACAAGTCCCGTCTTCCTACAACTTACAGCAAATCATCCCAACCCCACCCTTCATTACCCAAATCTCTCCAGGCATCATAATCTTCCCTACACCCTCGATTCCACGTCATGAGGTTCAGCGCGCTCGAACCACCGAGGACCTTTCCCCTCGGCCATCCTACTCTCCTCCCACCTAGGCCAGGCTGCGGCACGGTCTCGAACTGCCAGTCGTATTTCGACCCCAAAGCCTGTAGGGTACGGCCGGGATTACTGATGATGTCGTCGTCGAGACCCTCGGAGCCAGCTTCGAGCACGCCTATAAGTAGATCCGGGTCCTCGGATAATCGGGCCGCGACCGCCAAGCCAGCTGTCCCGCCGCCGACGATCAAGTAATCGAAGTCGCGGTCTACGAACTCTTCGGGGGTGATGAGTGGCGGCAACATCCTTTCATACCATACTTAACATTTATTAGCGTATAACCCCTTTAGTACATACGAAGGAACTTTTGAAGAAGGGTGTCTATCTTAGTTCGTAGAGGGTAGATGGAATGTCAAATAGGGTAGGTGAAGTAGCAAAGTCAACTGTTCGTCACCTTTACCCTATTAGATACCGTAGGGTAGGATCGCTTATCTGATCCGAGCCCAGCTTCGCGACGTTCCAATGCGGGGGAGCCCCCTTCCATTTTCGCATCTCATGAAGCAAGGCATACACTTTGCATTTTTCATTTTGCATTTTGCTTGACACCTTTCCACGAGCCCTTACCTTACTGGTCCATCAATTCGTTCTGCATAAAACCTACTTTCAACCCGAACCTATCGAAATGAAAGAGCGAAAGGGGGTAGATCGGCTCCGGAATACCGCGAATTAGGTAAAGTGTAGGAAATGCAGGTTCACCTGCCAGGTACTAAGTAGGTATGAGGTGGGATGCGCACCCGGGGCAGTTGAACCCGGGGAACTTATCCCCCGCATACCATTGAACCATTTTTGCGTTATGGCTGTGTCGCCTGTCACTTTTGCGCCTGGGCTTGCAGTGACTGCCGTGCATTACCCAAATGTGACGGTAGGGTACCTGAATGCCGGGTCAAGGAGGCGTTAGCCAGAATCATGGCGCAGTTAAGGTCCCATGCTTTTCGGGGATGTGTAACCACCATTAGCATTAGCAAGTTCGTAAGATACCTAAGGTAGATTCGCTTTCCCGGTCAATCGCATGTACCCCTCTCAAATCAAGCAATTCGAACGAACTAGTCTCTGCCAACCCGTATGTGATTCCACCAACGACACTCATGTTCCTTCGCGCCTCCGTTAGACGCTCGAACTATCTATCGGTCGCATAGAGGATTTCGTAGTTAGTAAAATCCCCACCTGGGTATCTACTAAGGAGGCAATTCCTTCGTATAATTGATGCGCGATGGCGGTATGTCCGGATCCAAGCCGGGAGCGGGGGCGGGGTATGCAGAGGGTATGTGGGCCAGAGGAGGAGGAAAGAAAAGCCAAAAATTAAAAAAAAGCCACAATCCCTTGTTACGAAATACCGAAGTTCAGCAAGAAAAAAGGTCTGAAATACTGCCTGCGTCTGCGCTTCAAGTAACTGTTAATTTCTTCGTGTTATGTAGATCATCCCAAAGTTCGTAAATGTAATTGTGTGTTACATGCCGGTCATCACAGTGTGTGCATCGGCCAAGTCACATTGCTAAAAAAGCTATCCCAACGCTGATGCGTTGGCATTGGACAGGCTGTGGTACGTTTTCTTCAACCGGCCGCAGGATGGTCACAGATCCACACTCACTTTTGTATCCTGCAGCTCGCTTGTCACCGAAACCTCTGCAGTCCTTTTACGGTTTAGACGGTTATTCTTCAACAAAAACCGGAAGACCCAAGGCTCCGTTGGTCTGGACGAATAGAAGTCCAACGTTAGCTGCAAGGGGTTTATGAAAATCCTTGCAAATGCCTCTTATCGCATAGTTAATGAACCGGGTCTTGATCAAGAGCAGGCTAGCATAAGAATGTCGTTCCACCCCGCAACCAGGCCGGTCACAGACTGTCTGTCGTCCTTGTTCTCTCAACTTCGTGCGGAGAGAGAGAGGATCCAAGTCATACCTAGTCAGAGAGAGTAGTCCCAGAATCACGGGGGAAATGGCTACCGAAACGGCAACGACGGCGACGACCAAGTCCTCGCCTTATATCCTCAATGATTATGACAAGGAGGGTATCGAGGTCGAGGTCTTTCGGCTGGACTTCCAGCATGCCTTCCTCGATGACATGATGGACAATCAGCTGTTACCGCAGCACATCGCCAAGGAGCTTGAGGCGAACCCCTCGCCGCAAATATGCGAGATTGCCACGGGCACAGGTGTCTGGCTGAAAGAACTTGCCAAAACGTTACCGGAGAAAGCCGAATTGGTTGGCCTCGACTACGACACGACCAAATTCCCCACGCCGAAGAAGCTGCCATCGAACGTCAAGCTCAGCTATGCCAATGCGTTTGAGCCGTTTCCGGAGGAGCTCAGGGGACGCTTCGACGTAGTTCACCTTCGTTTATTCGTCTTCGCCGTGAAGAAAGGACAGGGCCTACCTCTCGTTGAGAACCTGATGACGCTGCTACGCCCGGGGGGCTGGCTGGTCTGGATTGACCTTAACCCTGTAATAATGAATTCCGAACCCCCACACGAGGCCCATTGGAGGTTCAAGCAGGCATTCTATCACTTTGCAAATAAGGTGGATTTGAACCTAGAGTAAGTCAAGCCAACTCCCCTGATATAGGCTGTCTTATGCTTGGATCTAACAACTAGATAGCATACCGTTAGCTATAACTGCCTATATGAAGCAAGCCGGGCTCGTAGAATGTGACGAGAGGTGTTACAGCAGCGAGGCCCCTTTTTACGGACATAAAGGTGGTGCCGAGTGGCGGGCCAGACAACAGTATCTAGCCTTCACCGGCATGCGGCAAGCCTTGAAAGGCATGTACTTGATGGGAGGCATCGAGGGGGTAAAAACGGAAGAGGAGCGGGATGCGTTGATTAATGAATTAAAAGATATCTTCTCTGATGGGACTACCAAGTTTCACATGCCTACTATCCGGGCTTGGGGACGTAGGCCCTCTTGAAAACGGTATCGAAGAGGTCATATGAAAGCTGTGAAGAAGCCGCTCTTACGATTCTCAGTTAGCCACCCCGTTTTGGAAATTAGTATTTGGATTTTGATCGTGAGACAGTCTATAATGTAGAGACATGATGTGAGTCTAACTCAGGAAAAACCCCATTTCGTTAAATGCTCCTATGAAGTTGAGTGAGCGCGCTCTGACCCTGATGGGAATGCTAAAAGTATGTAGGAGTCATTGTTGCATCTATGCTTACTCCTCTAAAGTATCCATATATATAGGCTGGGACAACAAATAGCTTTTCGTTTGCATATTGACAAAGTCACACGGCGCCTAACGCCTTGTACGTGCTAGACAATAATCGGTATATGTATCGGTTGCAATCATCGGTATGGCTGAGTCACGGGGGTTGCCAAAATGCAACCCCAAACTGTGCCTTGTCAGCTTAAATTCGGCAAGCATGCTACCGTCATACCTTGCTACTCCATCCTCTCGGAAGCGCTCCCTAGCCCCCTACTAGAGTAGAAATGTTTAAGTTAGGTTTGGACGGAATCGAATCTCAAAGTTAAGGGCCGTTTCTTACTATGAGTAGGTATAATTAACACTCGGGCGACAGGTATGTATGTATATGTGGCTTAGTTATTCCCGATAGACGGGCTACGTGTAGCAGTTTAGTAGTATGTTGTACCGTGTACAGTGGTTACCCTAGTCCGAGCATGCGCTACATACAGCATATATTCATCAGAGAGCATATTTTGGACTGCCCGAATTAAATTATATAGGAAATACCCCTGCAACAGCATGTATGCATATTTCATGTGCTCTAGCCGCAAATATGCGCTTACTAGGGTATGCATAAGGTGTATCCAGCAATGCTTGTTAAGATTATTGTTGGAAATAACGCCAAGGGGTGCAGCCACCAAGAGTGGCGAGGATAGAGCGTTGGGGCCACCCAGGGGGTGGGCCTCTTAGGTTCTAAGCCCCACATAGTAAAATGTATGAAAACTCGAGAAACAGAGAATAGGCGGTCAACAAGAATACAGATAACCAGATCATAATCATTGATTCCTACGTTATTCGTTTAGACAATACAGTGATATCTCGCTTATTTCTGACAATTATCTCAGACCTCAGACCAGTTAGGTGGGCTAATTATTACACTGCTTTATTGCTTAACTGTATGTAATTAGGCATTGTAAGGGGTGCAGGACCCACCAACTGGTCTGATTACTTGATAGGTCCGTTGGCAGGCAAACCAGTACGCAAGTACTCTAGCCAACCCCCCCTTGGCTATGACCAAACCTCCAAAAATGCAGGAAATAATCGGCCAACGTCCGGACCTACATACTCGGATCTCTAGGCGCATTTATACCGTCCAATACTTCCGTGATAAGGTAGGCAAGAGGCGCAGATTGGTTGATGATGTATTGGTATTGCCCAATACGGTCTGTAGGTACAGATGCCCGAGGATCCTCCTTTGTTCTTTCAAAGATGAAACTTGCCCCTCCGTCCTCAGCTTGTTGGATCAACTCTCTCACCTCCTTTGTGCCCATGGCGACAGCCTTCGGGATCTTTGTAGTATTGGTGTCTTTGATTATCTTCCGGGGCTGGATTGTCTTCCTCAATTTCATACTGCAGTTGTCGGCTCTCGTTCTCGATCTCTTCCTCTTCGAGGCGGAGGACCTTAACATTGTTGGGATCTAGTGCGAGGATATCAAGCTTTCTCCACACGCCAGGGTTAGGCGTGACAACTTCTCGCTCGTTGTCCTCTTGGAAGTTGTGATTCTGGCGAGTCTGGACCTGGGATGGGTCGAACTCTACCGCGCCCGGGAAGGAAGCATATAATCTTTCTTTGTACTGACTATACCAATACTGGTAAATACCAGCGGCGTTCGTAGTATGTAGGTACGGACGTTGGCCGATTATTTTTTGCATTTTTGGGGGCGATATTGTAGCTACGTACAGATTGGTTTTTATGTGTAGACCTGAAATCAAATTTACGTCGAGGCTTAAAAAACGCGAAAACTATACTATATATATGTAATAATATATATATATACTTAAGTTAATTATTTAGCCTCGAGTGTTGTTAAAATATTTTTAAATATTTTTGTTATTTTGTTATTGCGTAGTGACGGCCGAGGTATTCCTTTTTTTGTATAGGGCCTGTACACCTGAAATCGACTTTTTGATATCGAGTACTTAGACGTCTCTCATGGGTGTCTACCCCTACTCTGACGGTTAGATGCATATATGCCACAACCAAGCTACAACCAAGCCACATACATATATGCACACACACACCTAATGAGGGCGTCTGATCACTGAGATAATGTTAAGAGCAACACTGCTTTTAAAAGCTTAGAGTTACATAGTCTATAGCAATTAAAACAGCGTATTACAAGGTCAATTTAAGCTATAGCAAAGCAGAATAGTTTGGATAGTTGGCTAGCAATATAATGTCGTAATGACTGCAATTCAAGAATAAGGGTACTTCAAATTTACACCAAATTTAGTATAAATTTGAGGTACATTTCCTTTTTGGAACTAGCGTGGCGAATCTCCTGACATACATATACCAAGTATTCCTTGAACTGCATATCAAATCACTGCCCGAATCGCATGCTCGGACTAGGATAACCACTGTATCGTCTTGCCAAGAACCTTGGCAGTCGGATGAGATAACCTTTTGCGTTCCCATTAAGGCATGTGGGTCTTCTTCATTGGACTGCGCCTTTTCATAACTAATAGGTAATGTGGGTGTCGGACTAGGTGCTCCTCGCACCAACCCGTACATGTGGGTGTGGGACTAAGTGCCAAGGGCACCTCACCCAGCAGAACTAGCTACCAATTCCGCCTTCGCCCCACACTACTGGACAAATAAAAGAGTACACAATGCAGCGTCGTTCTTACTTAGTACAGGGTATGATCCCGCCAACTGGAGTCGTCCGCGCAATCACGTGATACCTTCCAATCAAGGAAACCTTCGTCATTTCTCATTGGTTCTCACGCTTCAATGCATATCCACTTCGGTCAGGAGTCCTAGATAACCTCCGAGGTGACTCGTCCTACGTTCCCCATTGTCCCAAGTTCTTTCCTCAAACCCATGGCCTGTGTACTATCGAGCATCTGAATAGCCCAACAATATAGAGGTCCTATGATGCTTTACTCATTAGGACAACTGACTGGCGCCACATTACAATACATTATTCACTTCAGGCTGAGATTCAAAATTCATTTGACGGCATGTGTTAAGAGGGTAGAACGGATGCTCCTAACAGCTAGCTGTAGCTTTGGAATAAAAAAGAAGAAAATATGTTACTTCAGTCTAAGATGTCTTAGCTGACGATAACTTGATGTTTTATCATATGCAAGCGAACTGGACAGGATAATGAAGGTCGAAGTGCCGGCGTGTATCGGAAGATCTAGTAGAATACAAACAACACAGACAGACGGACGGACAAACAAACAATTTAGGTATAATGGTATAGCGAGTGAATGTTTTAGAAAATTGAATGAAAGCAACAGATTGGGACACATGCGCTTTAAGGTAATAATGTGCATTGGGGCAACAGGCAATGCATCCTGTTAAAACTGTGAGTATAGAAGGGAGTAGAGGGCAGCTGACATATAAGACGTGATATAAGGATGAGGCCGCTTTCCAATAGACCGGGACCGGAGAGACCATTAGACGAAAGAGTTTAATCAGGCTCGGGGTGATTATGCTTCGGTGTAGAGTTGGCCGACGACGTGTTTGGGAACCTTATTGCGGCACTCCCTTGTGTGACAAGTGACTATCGGTGGCTCAGAGGACCGAGTTTGGGGGCGCCAGCTAAACAAGGAGTTTTGTTCAGTCAAAGAGGGGAACAGGTAGGGAAAAAGCGATAGAAATGATAAAGCAAGACTGGATAGTAACTGGAGGGTAGTCAGGGTGGTGGGTGGTCGTGAGATGGAGGGTGGACGTTGACGGGACCGTCATCTGATTGGTCCATGCGGTATGCTGAGGTTGGTTCGTGTGTACTTTTATACCCTGCCTCACCCCTACACATAAATACCCATCCTACTCCCACCTGATATTTCCCGCTCCCTTCCCTCTTTCATCAACAGAATCACAAACCTTCAAGAAACCATCAAAGACCACTCCAAAAAGCCCGGTGCCAATTAGTTCCATCATAGATAACTTAGACAAGATTCATACCTACCTTCTATATTCCATATGTCTTCCCCACGCTGTCGGTATACCCCTATGAGAGTGCATCGTGCGGGAAGGCACTAACTAGATTAGCAGATAGCCGAGGGTCTTTTCAAGAGGTCGCTAGGCCGGACTATAGAAGGCACGGGTCTTTTGATATTATGATCCCATGGGATCCAAATGACCGCTCCCGTCGTAGGACCGCCGGTAAGACAGAGACCCCAGACAAGCACCGAAATGCATTGTTCTTGTTTTTGTGATCTCACAAATTTCAGATATAAATATCCCGTCGTACTACTCCCCGGCGCACCGTGAGAGGAGGCGTATGTCATCACACATGCCTGGCTATTCTGGCGCTCAGAGATACGACGATCACGTGACTCCGTACGGGGAAGCATCAAGACAAAGGCCTCAATTTACGCTTGAGCGTGATGAGCCTGAGAGGATAGACGTGAGGAGCTCAAAGGGGTGGGGGATGTATATCCCTGACACCACGGCCAGACCAGGGCGGGGTCTGCCAGAACCACTCACGTACTCAAGACCGGGGACGCCAGTCCTTCTGGGGCTTCTCAGATCTTCAAGCCCTTGCCCGTCAGGCGAAAAGAAGGCGAGGTTCGACAACAACGCCTACCAGAGAACTGCTTCCCCAGAAAGATTCGCTAGTGGAGCGGACACCCGGTACGAGATACAATGGGAGGGATCTGATGATCACTTCGGCGCTTCAGGCAGGGAGAGCAGCCCAACACGGCGTAGACCACTTCATAGACAGATTCTGCCTAGTGGATCGGATCTCGGTGAAAGGCATCGGACTCACGTACCCGATGCACCTATCCAAGAAAGACTTCCTACCCCGGACTTCGACTCAACACCATCACGGCGAGGATCAAGATCCTCCACGCCTGAATTTTGCGCTTGTTACTCAACGGGCCAGTGTAGCCACAGGGAGAAAGCACAGTACAGAGAAAAGAGAGACAAGATGGATAAACAACGTATGTTCGGCTAACTCGATCTAACGGGCCGCGGGGCAAGAAGCTAATTAGTCGCAGTTGCGAATGCAAAAGCTCACATTTCGAGCATCAACGCGCGGTTCGGCAGTAAGTGAAGCCTGAGATAGGCTGGCGGATATTCTTTAATTTCATTGGTAGAATAAGCCTTTTAAAAGCGGGAACGAGGTTCAGGCGTTCGTCATGATGCTTGCAGGACTCGATGAGCGGTTTGCGGGGTCCGGGTTGTTGGGCAATGAGGCAACTGTAGGCTGCAGTTCTTAATGGGCGTTTTGGGCTGACGGAATACATGATGAAATTTTGGTACTGGACTGGTCTGGAACTGAACAATGTCACCAATACGGCAGGTTATGATAGGCTTTTAGGCATGAACGAGCCGTCCTAATAATAATTAATTGGGCTCACGAGCTTCCTCATAAGCGAACATCAAAAATAACGTTGAACGTTAAAAGGCATGGTGCTGAACAAGCGTCGCGGTGTTGAGGTGAGGTTGTCGGCAAGGGGAGTCGTGCAATGATTGGAGGTTCCACCTCCACCACGCCTAACCGACTCAGGATCTACTCCCCTAACCTAGGCAGCAGCAGTGGAGCTTGCTGCTAACTTTGGTTAGTTGGAGTGGAGACTGTCTGATATCGTGTCCCGATCTATTTTAAGCCACATGTGGCTTTCACATACCTGGTTACGGTTGTGTCTGACTTCTAAATAAAGTTGGGACTAAATACTTTACTGTTGTACCTAGATTTAGGACTTTGAAGCGCGGGAGGCCTAAGCACTGACAGTCTTGTTAGAAAAGGTACGCTGGATGTACCTACACTGCTAGATACATACCTATATAGAGAAGTTGGGTTATAATTAGGCTCGTATTGAAATACCTACACAGGTTAGCCACCATACAGGAATGCTTCGAGACTCCGTGCAGATTACGACGCTTCAAAATGAGAAGAAAGTGGGATATACACCCCGGTGAGAGCCAGCTGACCCCTAGGTGCCTGCTTATACGAGTGTCAGTAGAAACCTCCGCACCTTTTGAACTTGAATTAGCGTTGAGGACTTGAGGCTCTATTGATGCAGGTCTACGACAATAGGGCGTGGGGTGCGGGTGATGACATAATGTTAGGACCCTTGTCTCGTTCTCGGTACTAGGAGCACGCAGGACCGCATACATCATCACGTCTGTAACTTACATCTATATAAGGGACAGCTATAAGGCCTAGGGCGCCCTTACTGTACTTACCTACATATAGAATTGTCTTTGGGAGCGGAACTCTCTTCAACTCGGGGATATACACACCTCAATATAGGTTAGGAAGTCCGAAAGTCCGAAAGTCCTGCGAGGGCGTACTTAGAACGGCTAGCCTGGCATGGAGGCCTAACTATCACCATTTAGTTTATGAGAACGCCTTACTTCTTAGCCTAAAGAATTTCGTGGGTAAATGATCAACATATGTTTTTGTATTGGTATTGTCGGGAGGACTTGGATTGTATCTGTCATACTTACCATTGCCCTAAGTATGTGTTCAGCGGGATGACAAGGGGTTTTTCTTTCAGTCTACCTTCCTATGCATATACGACCCTACCAGTATCATGCGGTTCTCGCAAAAGGGTGTGATCTATCACCTACATGTGGCACTGGCAGCCTTGTGGTAGTATATATAGCAAGTAACATGACATCCTCGGGAACTCGGGGCCCGAGGGTTCGCTGGATTCAATAGTGACCAGAATAACGTCAGTTTGTGTGATTGTCTTATAAACGGATGCCCGATCTCTGCTCAGTGCAACCATATTCAGCTTCGGCTCACCATCAGTTTTCATTCTGATGTGGGAACCGAGCCTGCTCAGGATACCCAGGCAACAGTTATCGCCCTGCAATCCTTGTGTAAGTATTTCGATAGGGTGTTCTTAGTAGTTATAGATATACTCGAGCTATGAGGTTCAGTGTGACGACACCCATGTGACCTCTGAACCCACTTGAGCTTTGTCTAGACAACATTTCTTTAGGATATCGTTTATCTATGTTTCTTCTTCGGTATTGAGCTGACTATGTCAAAACCCGCTTATTTCGAATATGCAGCCCCTCGGTATGTCTCACTTTTGTGCGAGGTCGGCTGCATGCAGTTGTTGACATACTGTGTAGGTATGTATGTATGTAAGGAGCCGGCGCCTTCGCCAAGACATGTCTCCGTTATTAACAGTAGAAGAGAAGCTACTACGTACCTACCCTGCCAAGAAATCAAAACTCGTAATCTCATGCATCGTCACGGCACAGGTCGATAGCCAGCTCGCCTGGCATGCGGAAAACGCGATTGGCATGGTATCAAAATTATCTATTAATTCATTGCTGTTGGTATCTTTACTTATTCCTTAAGTTCCCTAGGTAGAGCCCCATCCCTGATTTTGGCTTCTTTTGTGTTTTTTCTATTGTAATCCTTTTGAACCCCTCATTCGTTGCTAGGGATTTCCACCCTTGCATTAGCCTATATGTTGATCAGCCTGCCAATGACGCCACGCGCCAGCCCAACGGGCGAGTAATTGATTTTTAATTAAGTAAATAGGTAGTTAAGGGGGTCGTTAAGTAATTAAGTAGGAAGTGATAGACATCTGCTTGTTTCAGAGATTACGTCTCTGCGATCTCGTCGTCGTAGGAGTCGTCGCGTTTTGTGGCACGACGCAGTATGTGACGGGGCATCCGTCAGGATTTACTTGCCACGTATTGCTTGGGCTCTTGGGCGTCACAGCTGTGAGCGTCCGGTATGTACCACTGTTCAAAGAAAAGGGAATGTTAGTAAAGCAGATAAGACTCGAAAAGAGAGGGCACTGATGACTCACGATCCCTCGTCGAAGAATGTCGCGGTAATGTCAAGCAAGCCAGCGCCTACGCCGCTAGTCTCATACGTGCTGAAGTTGCCCGAGACAACCAACGCGTTCTGGTCCGTATGTGTCGAGAGCAGTGTGCATTGCGTCAACGGCTGGTCAACCGTGCCTTGACATGTTGCGTCAAATAATGGGATGGAGCCCTGTGGCGAGGTATACGAGGGAGCTGACACTTCATATGCTATCCGATTCTGTTAGTCAGAACGCTATATGACTCTTTGGATATAAGTTGCTTTACAGAATGTACATGGCCATTGTGGGCAAGCGCCTGCTGTCCATTTGATTGTCCAGGTGTAATCTGTGCGAGGCGAAGGTCGCATTGTCGTGCCTGCGGCTCCAACCAACGGAGCAAAGCAAGCTGCGACTAGAAGCCCAGATGTTGCGGCGAGTTGAGACAGCATGGTGGATTTAGATATTATGTGAATGATAAGTAGTTATCTGTATGCGTGGATAGGTACGTTCTTGATTAAGGAGATATAGGTAAAGATTAGTTTCTTCGCGTCGGCTAGTGCGTATTGGTATGTTATGGTTGTGAAGTTGATAGAGTAGAAGGCACAATACCCAAAAAGCAAGATCAAGGTGGAAATACTATGCTTTTATACAAGTGTCGACGATCGCCGACTCTTCGCAAACAACTCCAACAATCATTTTGATAGGCAAGAATTTTCGGAGAGCGATCTGCGAAATGCATTCTTTGGCGTGACACCGCCTCAATAAAATACGATGGTCACATTGCAGATCTCGTGGACCTACATACATCATTACATACCTATGTGCGACGAAATGCGGCAAAGTCCAACGATTCATTTTGGCCTGATAGGCTGGGCCTAGCCAGCCTCCCTCTAGCCTGTACTCACGCGACGGGTGCCAAGACGGGGGTCTTACCGGGGGGACAATCTACGATTCGATCTCTGTACTGTATGTACGTACGTTACGAGGTGAAGGAGGGTCCTGAGAGCCTTCTGAGAAGGGTATGATGCGTATCTAATTTAAAAAACACTCTTGTTGTGCGAACTACGTTTGAGTGCACAATAGTCTTGCACCAGTTGACGTCGCGCTCTCCGACCTAAAATTAGAGTCTACCAGTTGATACATGACACGCGTCTGTGCCGTGGAGATTTTGATGTTTTTGGGTTTGTTATTGGGCTATACATCCCCTATGAAATGCCTCGTTATGTCTGTCCAGGAAACAAGCCTACAGGCTGACATCGCCAATAGCAACCGGCCCGTTCGATAGTGTGCTGCTGCCAAGGTCACCTCCACCACGGCAACCTTCCATCTAGCTCTAGAATTCCCGACCTACCCGATCCAGTAATTCCTCAATCTGACTAGATGTGCCAAACAGGTGGTATGTAGCCCAAATCCATCAAATTTTTACTATCGGACGCCATCGTGTTCAGTTAGGTAATTACTTCACCTAGGTAATGATGTGATGTGTACGAACATGAGATGATCTGATATATTCGAAACGAGCGACTTGCCCCAGGAACCGTCAATATGTGAATGAAACCTAACAGACTAAAATAAACATCGCTCAACCAACGTCCCTCTGACGTGAGATCGCCGAACCCGGAGTATGCAATCGGTAGTCTATCCACAGCAGGGTGCAGTCAGGACGACAGGTGCATCAATGCAATAGAACGCAATCCCACGATCCAGGCCTTTTCGCTTAACAAAAATCCGCGCATCGTCTTTGCTCTTTTATTATATTCCATTTCCCCGCTCTTGTTCTCTTTAGATATCCTGGAGAAACGGGAAGACAGGCATCACATGTTATCATTCCATCAACCTAGATTCCTTCCTACCTGAACCATGAAAGCTTCGAGGTAAGCCTGAATGTCGAGTAGTTGCTCATAATCTAGCGACGGCGCTTATGAATTGTAGTCGCCTTCCCCCAACCCTTAAATGCTGTCTGGATACGGACTTCCTCGAGGATATTGAGGGCGAACACGTGATTTCTTCATAGGCATCGGAGAGACCACCGGCCCAACTCACCTGGACAGATTCATCGCTCCGGTTACAGCGAGCGAGCGATCAGCAATACTGGCTTGTTCTTAAATTTTTACGTCTCAGGAACACAAGTACTTCTTATAGACGTTAGATATGCCTGCCTTTAGATGAGACGCAACAGCGACGGCACCGCTGGGAGTCTGAAGATGCGGAATATGAGTGTACCGGAGATCTCAGAAACTGTAATTGTGAGTAACTGCCCTGCCCAACGTCTCTAGCTAATTTTACATTCGCCAAAGTCGTTACGGGGATACAAACCGTGTTGCTGCTGGAACTATGATTGGAGGAATATGCCAACCGCGAGTTGGACATTCTGTGCCCATGTTCGTAGCTATGGGCCTCGCCATCCCCATAACCGTATCTTCACTAAGACCTACATAGCCGGTGACCCAAGGGTGCCAGACCTTGACCAGATCTCCCCTTGATGTCCTACCCTAAAGGACATGTCTCACTTAGCAGTGAGATAGATACTTAGCTGACCTAGGCAGATGGTGAGTAGATGATCTTGTTAGCGAGACTCCTGCTATTATTAGGTTGATGTGTGGCGGTCTCCAGATAAAGAGGCTTAGGGCCGCATGGACAAATGGAGTAGAACGGGAGCGCTAGTAATAGCATTGGTTGGGCTTTATTATCGCAGCAATGTTGACGATAGCTTCACTTTGACGTCACCTGTTTATCCATAGTCCTTGGAAGACGGAGCAGCTGGAGGGGTTCGTTCTATCAGAATACTATTTACTAATAACCTTGATGGCTATGTATTGAGCCCTGGTTTTGGCTACCGCTCCCTTGGGATGAACTTCTGATTCAGTGTATAGATAACTCTGTCCCTCGACAAGTACTGCCGCTCAGCTCATGAACATTAAGACTTAGTTCATTTTGAATCCTATGTCTTGGGAGAAGTTCGAAATTTAATGAAAGTGAGTCCCTTACTCTCTAATACGCCTTATTAGTACTGTCAAGACAATCTCAAAACCACTCTCACTGAATTTGTGAGTTTTCTGGGAGTAGAGGTAGATACTGTCGAGTTGATAATAAAGCCAAAGGCGTCTCCTTCACCGATAAGACTATTATGATCCTCTTCTCAAGGTGTTTGCTGCGTAGGCATAGCAAACCATATGACCACTCATGCGTTAGGATCTGAGCGTAGTATCGATGTGCTCATCTTTCTTCACCGACAGGAAGCTGCCCACTAAATGCTGGTAATAGGTACTTAGGTGACGTATCTTGGGGTGGACACTCACCTAGCCCAGCGACAGGGGCGGAGATTCAGAAACGGGAACGCTACAGCACCCCGCGTCCGGTGCGAGAACTGCCCTGTAACGGCCCAATCAGATCATCGATGCCCCGAGTACCGATGCAACGCAACACCTTGGAGCACGACATCGACCCAACTACCAGGGAACTGTAGATAAGTTAGTACTAAATAATACTACCACCAACACGGAAATCGTGCCTAGGTTAGTGTGTGCAAGCACACCATTTGAATTGCATATGACAGTGTGCCACGCTGCAGGTGTGACCTCTTTTTACATAAGGTTAACGGTCAAGTGCTGGGTAGTACTGCTTGTGCTTGGGGTCTTGGCACTTTAAGTTGCTTCTCATTCTTTTCCGATCATGCAATGGGATATGGCGCAAAAGCCATTGCTTCGGGCATGGCATATCTGGCATCTGTATAAAGGGTCCAAAAACACCATGTATGAGTTCGTAGTTTTATTTCGTGGTTTCCTTATTAGTGCCCTAAGCTTGTTAATGGTTTCGCAGGCCGAAACATGAGATTTTCTCCCGTTTTTAAGTTAGGAAGGAACAGTGTTATTGAATCGATTCTGCCACAGCACAACAATCCATAATGTTCCCGAGACATCTCAACCTGATTGGATTATTCCTTGTACTAGGGGAACTCGGACTGACGGCGTACATCCCTAGAGCTTCGACATCCCTTAAGGTCCCGCAAGTTATACCTTTGGAAGCATCTCCTGAGATTGATCCAGATTTTCCTGCCCTAGCCTTCGAGCAAGCCTCCTTTGTGCGCTATGCACGGGACGACGAGGGCAATATTAATGAATTCTCGACCAATCTTATAGATGCCATCTATTCGAGGACGGGGGGAAAACCTAACATAAGGTTGGGCGGCACTTCTCCGGATTACGGCAAGTACCTTCCCGGCCAAGTCGAGCCGGCCCTGCCTGTCGCCGAACAGAACAACTACCAGGATGTTGGCCATACGACCATTGGCCCATCATATTGGGAACTCACAAAGAACCTCCCCAATGCGGTGTACATGATTCAGGTTCCGCTCGCTACGACGAACATCAGCGAACCTATTGCGTGGGTTCGGTCGGCAGTGGATATCGTAGGGATCGAAAAGATCTTCTCGATACAGCCCGGGAACGAGGCAAACCTGTATACCAACACGTTCACAGGCGCAAACGGTATTCCTCTGCACCCGCCGGACTATCAAGGAAAGCTCAGCAACGAGTCCTACGTCGGCAACTGGACAAAGTATGTATCGGCAATCAAAGGAGCGGTCCCCGAGCTACCGCCGGGACGCCTCTTCACCGCCTTCGACGTCTCCGCGCACTACGGGGCCGATGTCACGGCCGAGAAGTACGTGTTTGCTGTCGACACGTGCTTCAACCTGGGAATCGATAGAGACGGTGTTGTGAAAGAGGTCGCGCACCACTATTACCAAGGTGTGGCTGGCACGGCGGCGACGCTCGGTAGCGCGCTGATGAACCTCAGCATCACCCATAACCATTTGGATCAGTACAAAGTTAGGATCGATTGGTTGCGCAAAAACAAGCCTGATGTCCCATTTGTGCTGAATGAGGTTGGTAATTCGCTGCAACCTACTCATACTTATGAATATCAGGCGCGACTGGGATCCGCGCTTTGGCAGGTGGACTTCTATCTCTATAGTATGGCTATTGGTGTTGCGCGCATCAATTATCAGCAGATTATGCGTAAGTAACATGGTCTTTCCACTCTGAGGAAGAGTTACTGACTGTTTGTCGTCAAAGACTCGGGTTTTGACATGTGGCTCCCCGTGGCCAGCGCAGGCATGCCAACCCAGGTATTCTCAAATTACTATTCTCAGCCCTTTGTAGCCGACTTTATTGGTACGCATGAAAGCGGTAAAAACCTATATTGTGCTAAGCTGACCATTTTTTGCAGTAAGCTCACTCTTCTTATCTGCTTACTACTGAGCCTTCCACCTGCATGGGTAAACTCGAGTTGTAATAATAACACGATTTACCTACCCTACTCAAGGGAAGAGAACAATCGATACTAACCTACGAAAAGGGAAACTCGGGAAAAACCCGCGTCTCACAACTCCCACTTGACGCCGACAACATCGCAGCGTACGCAGCATACGAAGCCGGCGCGCCAAAGCGGATCGCGCTCGTGAACATGAACTACTGGAACCAGACCTCGTCCACCGAACCCCGCGCCAGCATCACGCTCGACATCGAGGTCCCGCGCGATGTCAAGAAGGTGGTGGTATACCACCTAAACTCGCCCCTGGGTGCCGGCGCGACCGCCGAGTCTATCACGTATGGCGGGAGCCAGTGGACGTATGAGAGCCTGGGTAAGGAAGTTAAGGGCGTTAGGGAAGACACTGAGACCGTTCGTGTTGTGGGTGGTGTTGCGAGGGTTAAGGTTGTGAGTAGTGAGGCTGTGTTGGTCTGGTTGTAAGGTACATAGTAGTATGATAAGGATATCCTTAATGAGTGTAACGCAACGTTCCGTCCTCCGTTGCAGGAGTCTCCTCTCATGTGTGACGACTTGTTAAGTTTAAGCATACCTGTCACGTATGTTTGTCTGCGCTTATAAGTAGCAAGGTAGGACTAGCCTATCTACTTACACCTACAGCTACTATTCGGATGTGCAAAAGGTATTCTCATTAATTCCGAATGATCCGTGCCTAGGACCGTGCCGCGATGGGGTTCCTATCTCCGAGACATTACTAACTATAGCTACTTACTTGGTAGTAGGTATGTCTTTTTAAGAGCGTGCCTACATACATGCTTACCTACCTACTTACCTTAGTCCGGTGTAGGACGGGATGAAATCAGGTGACTCTAAGTAAGTGCCGTAAGACTTAATCAGTATCTGCCTACCTACTTTAAGCGGCGGTGTAGATGTAGGAGGCGGAGGAAGCGGAGGAGAGAGGAGGCTGAAAAAATATCATGTGAGCAGAAACTTGAATCCTCGCCCAATCAACTAACTAGCCGAAGCAAAGGGTCGCGCTTGCGGCTTCACGCGGAAGGGAGACCGTTGGTTTAGACTCCCTTGATACTCACATAGATATTCCATGTAAGGTACCAGGCGGTAGGGATTTCAAGGGATCCAATCATGCATAATGATTGACTTAGTTGGGATATTAAAGAGGCTTACGAAGGGTTAGGATATAGTTTTGCTCTATGTTGTCTCGACAATTTAGGTGGGCAGTTAATTCCGACCGACTGCCGGACTATGCGCCTCTCACCTGATCACTTGGTCATGAGGCTCTAATAGACAGGTGAGTTTGTAGGTATTTACTCGGTTGCGAATCAGTTGCATATTATATCACAACAAGTGATGTTGTCCGAAAACGGTCTTTTGGTCTCTTTGGAATGCTATTAGAACGGCACTTAACACAAGTTGACGTCCCAGAAACCCAAACCGTACCGTACTAGTATGTACTATAGTAAGTTCTGGCCGTGGAGATAACTTGTGGACGACGATCACGCCCACCCGATTGGTTTTGTGAGCTGGGGTAGTCGTTGCAGGGATTGGTCGGCAGTGCTGTGTAGTATGTAACTGTGTAAGATGGTGTGCATGGCATGACATGCTGTTTGCTTTTCTTTCAGCTACATATATACCGTATCTTGAAGTCGATGGATAAGATCTTACTGCGTCTCATGTACGTACTGCAGGCATCTCTTGTCTAGAGCTTGCGCTATAGTAGAGTATGCTATACTTCTACAATGCGGCTTAGAGATGTGGTTGACATCGCAGGTTGGTAGCATCGGCGTTAGGACATGGGAATTTTTCTTCTTAGGGTTAGTTCCTAATACTGTAGCTCGTAAGGCGACCCAGCAATGCGGATTTGTGTCATATCAATGACGCAAAAGCCTGCGGTAAGCACCTGCTCTAATAATTAAATTAGGAGCCGAGCTGTGACGTACGCCTCTTAAGTTGTGTTTTAAGTCAGTAGGTAAGTACAGTATGAAGAATAGAAAAGACGTTTGCTTGTAGGCCTAGGCCAGGCTAGGGGAGAGGACGGGCTGGGGAAGAAGACATGGGTCTCAAAATAGGCAAGCTGAAACTGATCGTATCTAGGATTACCTACTCACATTATGTACATACAGCTGTATGCGGCGGCGTTATCTCGTGTAGTATCCATACCTCTTCAATAACATCAGTATGGCTATAGTGCGTTGCTAGCATTCCTGGTATAAAGGGGAACTGGCGGGTAGGCAAAATTCAATGAGTGGTACGGACTTTGTCAAGGTTACCAAGGGCATTTGGCTTTTAGAGTTAATTGGGTACCGCCCGCTCCCTTCCTACTTACTGCGGCAGCTGTACGTGTATACGGATCGTATGAGTATTATCACCTCAACAGCTGTTTCGACTGAGAGAAGACCTTGATGGAGGAATAATGCTTGTTGAAATGGTGAAATGGGGTTAGCATCTAGAGGTGAAGTACCCAAAGCCGTGTAGCGACGTTTTTTTGGGGACTGCAAGAATCGTACGATTTGGGGCGCTAAAATACGTAGTTGGGCCTGGGTCAATCACTGCACGTGTTCAACGGTGGGGTTCGCCTAAGGGTGATCTCTTTTTTCTCTGCGACAACGACGGCGATAGGAATGCCCAATAATCAGTGATAATTGACTTGTGGGTGTGTTGTGCGTTGGGGACTCGGTTGATTTGGTCCGTGTGATGGATACAGTGTTGCGCTTCCATCGAGACCTAATAGGCAAGTAGTAATGATACCTACCTCTCTTGAGAATAGGTAACATCGAGAATATCTGGCTCTGCCCTGGGATGATTGGCTGGTCAAGCTTCAACGTGATAAATAGAAGCATCTCTACCTACCAGAAGAACGGCAGGTAATTATATGTTGTGGCCTGCAGGCACCGCAATAGGTATGCCGAAACCAACAGGTGGAAGCCTTCAATAGAGACACACAGTATCTAAGGGCAAACATAATTGAAGTTTGGCGGGCAAAGTCGCCTTTTCACCATAAGTTAGCGATAGCATGCCACTACTCATCGCCACCATGTCATTATAGTGAGTGCTGTCAAAAGTCTGCCAGTCATTGCAATTTGTTCTCGAGGTTTACAAGCTAAGGCAGATTTCTTGATAGGTACCGAAGTACAGAGTAAACGTGCATCTAGAAGTTAATCTCGCTGCGATTGGTCGGCTGGACAAAGGGATCCAATGAAGACAGAGATTCCAGGGTCCAGTGTATGACATGACGTAATTCTACGTCATAGTCCCTGGATTTTCTTTGTGCTAATGCGACAGTCACAGATTTCCCATCTCATTTCTGATGCGTCTTGCCAGCACCACAAATGGCATTTTGGTGCTTGCTGCATCGTCAGCATGGTTTTATCGCCATGCCACATCCATACGTTTATGTATAGGCATCGTAGCTGTCGCCCACTCATCGGCAGACGGTGATTAGTGGGCTAGACCCACCATACTTATGAATGGCAATGACGATACTACTACTATGTACCTGTGCCGCTTACTAATGCAAGTTATGACTGTATAGCCCCATAGTTCAAGTTGCAGGCGAACCGATCTACAATACTGGTTTCCTGACCGTGGTTTCAGTTCTCTTTTCGCCCGACGTCAAGTTGCATGGCAATGTCACCATACAGACATGGGTCTAGGCTTCTTGGTTCGTCCCGAGGAATCTTGTCCCTTCCCGCGTGCGATCGAGTGACATGGGCGATTGTACGGGACGGTGGATATGACAGGATTGTTGATATTAATGTATCTCGGCATGGCTGTCATACGGCTGGGGAGCATTATCTATGTTGTGCTACCATACACGCACCTGGTCCATCCGAGAGGTAACAGTCAGCTCACATGCATGTAGGTACGTATACACAGTAGAGCAAAAAGCTTGAGTTTCAGGGCTAGATTGTCAAAAATGAGGGGTCTTGGAAAGTGCAACTTGATGTTTGAAACAACGCCAACTTGAAGACTGTTTCCCTATATGCAGACATATAGAGTACGTCAGTTCACAAGAGCACTCAAACCGATACATATATCAGGCACAGATGGTTCCCTGTTCTGTCTGTTAGCCATTACGCAACAGGCCCATGTAACCAATGGAATTGCCCCTCAATTCACAAGAAGTATCCGAAATAAACAGAGTGGGCGGACATTGGGGGAGCTCTACCGTGAAGGTAGTAGTATAGAGGGCCTTTGTCTGCTATTAGCCCTGCTTGCCTATCGATTCCTTGTATCTCTATCCAGCTATTGTAGGTTACTTCGGCTTTCTTGGACATATCAGATTCCTGCTTTCCTTGCTTTAGGATCGGGGTTTTCAAACTCTAAAGATGGAAAACGGTCCCGACCAGGGAAAGGCGATATGGTCGTGATAACTCTGGTACACCTCCCTTTATATCGTTGGGCTTCTATATCTGTGGTATTGGAATTATAGTGAAACTAAGTTAGTACAAGAGTGACTGATAGGTTGAATTAACGATCGATCTTAGTTACGTAGGCTGATTGGTTCACGTTCAGTTGTAGATGATAACTCAAGATACCCGTCTGTGTGTAGGGGAGGCAAGTCGAGTACAAAATGTATGATGCCAAAACATGTGCGGTACTACAACAGGAAACAATGTACCGACATTGCGAAGCTCTTAAAAGGACGGTTATGACCTAAAGGCTCCCACGCGGGTGCTCCTGGGTCCGTCGTCAGGCGCTAAAAACACTACATCATCACTAAAACCCGTGCCGAGTCAACCAACTAAAACCCCCTAAGTACGCCCCCCTTCCCCGTTGGAGTTACGCCGTCCTTTTTCCCTGCTTTCTCTCATCTTCCACGATTCTCATAATCCCACCGACTTCCAGTTCGAACAAGTCATCCTTGTGCAATACCTTTCTACTTTATTTCCCCGTCGCATATAGCTTTGCCAGGTTGAGTTGACGGAAGCAGACACTTACGTTTTGCCAATACGATAAAACTTGAAGCAAACAAGCAAGAAAGCAGGCATCGAACTCAGCGCACGGCGTAAAGTATACCGTGTCTCAAGCCACCTTGATAATATTATCAGGCTGCCTCAGTTAGGCCATAATACCAGTGCAGCTTCTTGTCGGCTCTCTCGGACATCTAAGCACGGCTTCTAGTACTCTCCAAGTTGTTAACAAAAAAACGAGCAGCGGGCTCGTCTTGTTACCATTCTCGAGGAATCGGTACTACGTCTATTGCTGTCACCACTAGGTAGACAAGCCTCAGCGCGCCTGCTGCAGCTTTCCGGCTTTGACCTGTGACTCAGCGCTGTGCGCCGCCAACATTGTTGCTCCTTCCACAAACCACCCTCTCTTTAACAGAGGGGACTCGTTGAATTCAGCCTCAGTGGCCCGGCTGTTGCGTCCGGTGACGTCGCATCGTAACCTTCCCTACCAACTCCCGAGAGCCCATAGTTCGGTGACGTCTCGACTTCGACTGTGCAACAATGTCGACAATACAGCAACTAAAGAATTTCATCCGACATGGTATGAACCTTTTTCCTTAACTCTTGTGTTCCACTATTCAGTCTTCAATGCAACCTTTTTCTCTACCTGACCAACATTGTATTTTTTTCGCTTTACAATCTGCACTCTTTCCTATTCATTTGGTTGTATTCATTTTTGTGACTCTTCCTGTTTAATGGGTCTGCGAACCCTGCCAGTTTACGTCTACACATATCACCCATTCTCCCCACCCTGTCTCTTGCACATCAACATCATTTCACTAACCCTCCAAATAGGCAAGCAGGCCAGGGTCACCTACGACGAATCCCCTAAGAGACATGAACAGTCTCCTCCTAACGCCCAGAAAGTCATGGCAAACCCAACAGAGCCGGCTCCTGCCGTCAGAGAACATGGTGCTAATGCCCCAATACCCGATGCCTACTCTGTTCAACCCGGCGATGTGCAAAACCGCGTTGCCCAAGCCGACGGCGTAGCAGCTCACCATGCTGAGGCAAACCAGAGCGCATCCTCGTCACAGTCCAAGGGCAAGCGGGCGCCGGATGATCACATCGCCAAGATCATCCAGGAGGAGAACGAGAGCAAGTCCAAATTTCCCAGATACCCCGGCTTAGAACGTTGGCAACTACTGGAGAAGATGGGAGACGGCGCCTTCAGCAATGTCTATCGCGCTAGAGATCTTAAGGGGGACTCAGGCGAAGTCGCCATCAAAGTGGTCCGGAAATTCGAAATGAACAACATGCAGGTCAGTTTCAGTGGTCGATCTATTTCCCGCTTGTTTTCGACCAATTTAATTTCTTTTGTCCGCCTTTTCGCCAATTTCTCTGTCTTTCCTTACCAACTCGGGGGTCGTACTATAGGGCCAAAAACATTTACATCCGGATTTTAAAAAGGTCCCGAAAGCTGCAGAGGTGCGAATATTATTTCATCAACTTTTCCTTTCCTGTTGTTTCTTATCTTGTTGGTTTTGATGCGCCATCGTTTGCTCAGACTTACTAACGTTAGTAATGAACAGCGAGCGAACATCTTAAAGGAAGTGCAGATCATGCGCCAACTCGATCATCCCAATGTCATTAGACTGGTTGATTTCCTTGAGTCGAGGCAGTATTATTACATTATACTGGAGCTTGCACCCGGTGGTGAACTGTTCCACCAGATTGTCCGCTTGACCTACTTTAGCGAAGAACTCTCTAGACATGTCATCGTACAAGTTGCAAAGGCGCTCGAATATCTGCACGAAGAGATGGGCGTTGTTCATCGGTAAGCGCATCAGCCTTCCCCAGTTCCTGTGATTCGGCTGCGTGTGTTTGAGCTGTTGATTAACGTGACTGCGCAGTGACATCAAACCGGAAAATATCCTCTTCCGTCCCATCCCTTTCGTTCCATCAAAGGTTCCAAAGCCTAAACAACCCGGGGACGAGGACAAGGTTGATGAGGGGGAGTTCATCCCAGGTGTAGGAGCCGGCGGTATCGGTCAGATCAAGATTGCTGATTTTGGTCTATCGAAGATTGTGTGGGATAAGCAAACCATGACCCCCTGCGGAACTGTCGGCTACACTGCACCTGAAATAGTGAAGGATGAAAGATACTCGAAGTCGGTGGACATGTGGGCTCTGGGTTGTGTTCTTTACACGTTACTCTGCGGCTTCCCTCCATTCTACGACGAGAGCATCGAGGTATTGACGGAGAAGGTGGCGAAGGGTCAATTCACCTTCCTTTCTCCATGGTGGGACGATATCTCGAAATCAGCCCAAGACTTAATCAGCCACCTCTTAACGGTCGACCCGGATAAGCGATACACGATAAAAGAATTCCTAAACCACCCGTGGATCCAAGGATCTGGCCCCACGCCTCGTGATGAGAAGAAGCTGTCTGAAGCTGATCGTTTGCGTGCCTTCGATGCATCAAAGCTTATCGATGGCGAGCGGCGGATGGATTTCCGCTCTCCTGGTGCTGTCAACCTGCGCGAGATATTCGATGTCGGATACTCGGTACATCGGCAGGAAGAGGAAGCAAAGCGAAGAAAACAAGTGGGCGTCAAAGCTGGAGCAGGCCCATCTCGTTTGACTAACCTCCACGAAGAGTCTTCGGAAGAGGAGAAGGAGGGAGGTGACGAGGTTCAGAAGGATGATCAGCAATTAGAACAAAGCATGCGCAACACCAACTTGGGTAACGGCCAGGAACGTGGAAGGGAGCGTGCTCGACACGGAGAACGGGAGCCACGAGGTTACGGCCAACACAGTGCTGCCGTAGCACAAGCTGCTCGTCAACAAGTACAGGATCGTAACAAACAGCGGGGGGCCTTTGAACTCAATCTGGGCGGTGCAACGTTACTAGGACGGCGGGCGAACAAACCTGCTGCTAGCGTCGGTGGGTTCTAGAGACATCGACCGTTATATTTGCATTCAGAGCCGGTTATGGCGTGCAGGCAGACGAAATTGCGATAGATGACGATAGCATGCGTTTCTGTTTGAGTTTTTGCTGCGATTACACAGCTGCCAGGCGGTTAAAGAGACTTACATTATGGTACACACGGTTAAACATGACGGGTCATGAGCAGTGTATGGCTAATGTTGTATGGGATGGATGATAATGCTGAATGGGACTGACTCACCGAAAGAAAGAAAGAAAGAAAGAGCACATCATCAGAGGGTTTTGTGTTGTCTAGTTTGCTTTTGCGACAAAATGCCCCTCCTAGGACAGACAAATATTAATTAGGTGGCGTTACTGCAACAGACCCGGCGTAACCAGGTCGAAGTTTATAAGGTGTTCATATCAAATTCTGACCTAATTATTACATCTGCATTTCTCCCTATATCTATGTTGAGGTCCTTTTTAGAAACACTTTGCATGCTTCTATCACTATACATGTAAGAATGGTAAAACTTTCCTGCTCGCTCCCCTTGCTCGCCGTCACGAGGCGGGGTTAGGTTCAATATACTTGTTGCCCTTGATACATATTTGTACTTACATTTAGCCCCTAAAATCGGGATCGGTAAGACATTTGTCTTTGAGGATATCTTTTCCTTTCCTTACCTACTTGACAGCTAGCATGAGTAGTATGTATAGTAGGTTAGCAGGCAGGCAAGTAGGTGAAATGTCGCACATGTTCAAAGTTCAAAGATTCAATTAACGCCGGCCGAAACACGAGAAAATAGGAACAGAAACATGATATTGTTAACCACGGCCCACAGCGGGAAGAAGGTTTGATATTGAGGTCGATCTTTTCTTCGCTGCCGTTCGCTGTCGTTTACTGCTAATCACTGCTATTCATTGCTACTCTCTGTCCACCACTATGTTCTGCTGTATCCTGGTCTAGTCTAGTTGATCTGGTCTGCCATGTACAGAAAGATGGACAAGCAAAAGAAGGGAAAAGAGAAAGAAGAAAAGCCGTTTAAGCAGATGAGGTTTTGGACAATTAGGTGGGTTAAGTGACCGATTTCAGAACATGGCTTCATTCAATGTTTCTTGTTTTTTTTTCTCCTCCTTTGCTCCCTCTACCCCTCCCTGCCCCTGGGAAAAGAAAGAAGGGACTCGGGGAGAGGGTGATTCGGGGTAAAAGGTTGTGGGAGTTAGTATACTTGTGCCGTGTCTTTTATTTTTCTTTTTCGAGGACCGAATAGACTGCCCGTTAGAAATATCCTCCTAGGTATACATATAGATACACATTGATAGATAAGAATGAGAGGGTGAGGAGTAGGAGAGCGCTTGGTATAAGTAGGTTTGGCTTCTCCCATGCTTGAGAGGCAGGTTGGTTAGCCCAGATATCAGCCATTCTCTATATACTCACTCACTCACTTACTTACTTCCTCGCTCATTCACTGACTCACTCACTGCCAATCTTTTATTACTTCCATACTGCGAAGCTTGGTGTCTATCATCAATACTCGTTTCAAGGAAGAGGTATTGGGTTTGACCCTGAAACTTACTGGCCTTTGGGCCTTGAGTTATTGCTTATACTATACACTCTCTCATATAATATACCTCACACTCCTTTTATCTATCCTACCTTACTTTGCATATCACATTATTCGTACTTGATAGTTAGTAGTACTAGTACGATCACAACACTCACTCACCACTTCAACATGTCAGACATACTCCTAAGCCAAGGCGCAAGCACAATAGCGCAACTGATCGTGCAACACTTCGCTAACACAGGAGCCTGCATCATCGACTTGCCAGCAGCGGGTCCCTCACTTGACGTATGCGGATCCATCGAGATCCGCATCCAGGAAGAGTGGAAAGACTTCGTGGATCATCACACGAAACCAGAAGCCATCTGCATCACACCCACGAGGCCCCACCCTTCCCCCGCGGACTGGAACCCGCCCAAGATAGAACATCCGGAACCGACTAGGCCGCCTAGTTTTCCTCTCCGTTTTCCACATCCCCATCCTAGTCCTGATGTTGTTCAGCCCGAGAACGACGAGGGTGGTGGTCTCTCGCCTTGGTTATCGAATCATTGGCCTGCCGCTCCCGGGTGTAGTAATAGCTGGCCACCTCGGCCTAGGCCTCCCCCAAGTACTCCTGCACGGCCGAGTTGGGAACTGCCTTCATTCCCGCCTCGGCCTCTATTGCCTCCATCGTCCCCTCCATTACAGCCGCCGCAGCCTGTGCAAGCTGCTACTTCTTCTATCACTTTTATCACCGCTACTGGCACGACTGGTACTACTAGGACCACCACTCATACTATCACTACATTTGTCCTTCCGTCGCAACCACCGTTACCGACGCGACCGGCTTTGCCCCCCTCGCCCTCGCCCTTGGCACATCCAGGTGGTCTCGGGGGCAATGGAGGGAATAGTGGAGACGATGGGCGCGAAGGTTTTGTAACTCCTGGCTACATCGTCAGACCTCCCGGCGGTGATGGGGGTAACGGCGGTAAGGGAGGGAATGGAGGCTCTGGAAGCCTTCCTCTTCCTCCGCTTCCTACACGTCCTGTCTTTTCTCCACCGCCAGTGCTACCAACAAGACCAATCAGCCAGCCCAATAACACTGAACCTCCCCAGACTTTCAAGGTGTCCAGTTCACCACTGCCACCTCCATCATCAGTCTTCCATGGTCCCTCACATCTTCCGCCCTTTTCATTGCCACCAGTCCCAGCTCCAACCCAGTCTTCCATCCCAGTCGTCGCGCATCCTCAGGCGCCAACTCATTCCTTCGACCTTCCTCCTCCCCGGCCTACACTCCCACACGCGCACGTTTCTTCGCCACCTCTACCGGTAGCCCCACCACTTCCGCCTTTCTGCGAGTCAACATACACCAGCATCGACGTATCCGAGATCTCAGGCGTGAACCCTCACACCTACGACAATTACTTGAACCTTCTCGGTGTCGCAAAGCCGGGCCATGACCTGTCTCTACGAGGTGGTGTCTTCGGCGGAGGAGGCAAGAACCGTAACAACATCGCAGAGGTCAAGTCAACACATATGCACCAATACCGCGTGCGCTGCGGCCTCTCGCTACCTCCTGGCCCGGGCCCCGTCTTCCCTAGTATCCCTGGTGGGCGCGAGCATACGATCACTGTCCCTAATGGACATAGAGGCTGTCTCGAGTCCTGCGAGCGCGAGGCTATCGCGTCGGCAGACGATGGAGCGCTAGATGAGTGCTTGGGTGTTGCCTTCAGAGCGAAGCTTGAGGGAATTGATGGGGAAGGAGTCTGCAAGTTCTGGGCCGGCGACAGGAATGAGCATCACTTCTTACCGGTTGAATCGCTACCGAATGGTGGTGGCGGTGGGCGGTGGCAGATCATCTATATGTGAAGTGGTGCAAGCTTTTTGAGTGGTAGCACCCCCACTGCCTTCTCTTCTTCTTGGTCCTCGTTTTGCCATCATCCCGAGCCAAATTTTCTGGAATTATTTCGACTTGGGCTTTTTTTATCATTCAACACCGGGGTTGACTCGGTCTGGAAAAAGGTGTTCTTTTAATTGGTAATATTTGTTATCAACCGAATACAGACTGAAGTTAGTCACAGCCGGGACGACGGATGCTTCTGCCCTTCTTATTTCTAACTTAGACTTATATAATTATAATTAGGTATTATTTATAAAGAGAGATACGTTTACTTCAGTCACGGTGTTGAATGTGTTGATGAATCAAGTTGTCCTCTCAAAGGCCGTGAAGTGGTTGAGGAAGGTCGATGTGAATCGGCTGACGCCGGCTGTTTCAAGGTGCGCGAGACTGTGGTATTCACCTGAATGCCTTTGAAGCCTATGCCCTAGAGAAGATTGTGCGCTTAGGCTTAAGTTACTGAGGCGCATTTCGCGTGTCTCAATGCGGATCGCAGCATTTCTTGTCGCAAATATTAGGTGTTTGCAAGGTCGAATGGGTAGGAATCTGGGCTGTTTGGGATTTGGCAGGTATTGGGAGGATTGTATAAGTTTATTATCAGCTGTCCACCATCTGTCAACAGTTGTTCGGTAAATACATCTGGACAGGTACTTAGGTGCCGGCTTGATAGCAATTATAGGATTTCCATATTATCTACCTTATAGAAGCATATTGTACGTTGGATACTAACTAGGTAGGTTTGCCTGATGCTTTTCTATTTTTTTTTTTTCTATTTGTGATTTGCTTTCTGGTGTGAACAGAGAGTGTTGACTGAAGGGCAGGGGCCTATGCAGGCGACAAACAATCCCTTTGGTCGGGAAAGGAGCGCTTAACAGCTTCTTTGTTTGGGTGCAATAAAGCTCAATCATTGTTTCAGAGGCAGGCCGAAAGTGAGGAATAGGTATAAAGAGGACCCAAAGGGATCTAATTTCCGAGGGAGAAATGTCTTTACCTGATATCACCTTCTGTTTTCTTGTTCCTGAGAAACACACTCCGCGCTGTCATACGCCTCACTCATTTTCTTATTGAGCCACCACCAATACTTTAGAGAAGATGATAGCACAAAATATTAACCCGGTCGAGACCAAAGAGCCCCAGAACCGGGCGAGTGAACCTGTTGTTTCAGATGTGGATTTGCCCATGAAATCCCCCATGGCCAAAATATCCGACGCTGAAGAGTCAGAGGAGGAAGAATGGATGTATGAGCCTATGATATACATAATCGAACCATACATTGAGGACATCGAGCAATATAGAAGGGGTGGCCATCACCCCGTCCATCTGGAAGATATGCTGAATGACCGGTATGAAGTCTGGCGCAAGCTGGGTAGTGGCGGATTCGGCAATGTCTGGCTTTGTTACGATACTTCAAGCAAAAAATGGAGGGCTGTTAAGGTCATGACCGCCGACCATTCCAAACGTGGCCGGGAGCAGAAGGTTTATGATCAGCTGAGAGCGCGAGCTTCAGTGGAAGACCTCTTTGAAAAGCACCATCTAGCAGTTCCGCTGGACGAGTTCTGGATCGACGGACCAAACGGTCGTCATCTATGCATAGTACTTCCGGTCTTTGGTAAATCGCTTAACGTGTGGGAGTTGTTACTCAGTGGTCTCGACGAGGGTACCGTTGCCAAGAAGAAAGACGTTTGTCGGAAACTCACCGAAGCAGTGCGTTTTCTTCACCACGCAGGCATCTGCCACGGTGATTTGAAGCCCCAGAATGTCCTCCTGACTCTCAAAGGCGTCGAAGACATGGGAAAGGATGAGTTGCTAGAGTTGATCGGTGAACCCGACCTCTACGGGGTCGAAAGGAGAAATGGAAAAGACCCAGCACCCCGTGCTCCAGAGTATATTGTCGCACCCCCGGATCACTACTGGTGGAGAAATTTCTGTGATGGCTCCATTGCTATTATCGACTTTGGCGAATCATTTCTTGTCAACGACCCCCCCGACGAGGCCGCATGGTCTTGGCCTTATGCCGCTCCAGAAATTCTGCTCCCGAGACAAGGCATAAAACAAGGCATAAACGGCTACGGCAGCGATATATGGTCTTTGGCAACAACTATTTTTGAAGTTAGAGAGGGACACACTTTGTTTAATGGTGATCGTCGTGCGAGTGTCGTTCATCAGATCGAAGTGATACTTGGGGCACTGCCCGAGCCCTACCTTACAGAAGCAGTCAACACAGGTCTTAAATGTGATGAGGACGAGAAGCTAGAAGAGCGACAGAGCATCATTGAAGGAACCGGCTACTCGGACCCCTTAGAAGCTGTTCTAGGAAAAGAGAAACTAGAATATGTCGAAAAGCCGGGCGAACCCTGTCAAACACAGGCTTCATATCGATCTGACCGAGAAGAAGTCCTCCAGCTTGCCGATTTACTCAGGAAAATGCTTCATTATAACCCAAACAAGCGCATTTCTACCGATCAAGTCTTGAAACACCCTTGGATGGGTGGTCATACGCCATTTTACATGACCTTAGGGCTAGAAGTCCGGAAACGTGTATTACTCCTGTTCCTAATACTAGCTGTATGTGTAGCAGAAATTGCGTTCCTCCTTTACACCTCGTTCCCCTGGCACTTTCGGCCTTTAATGAGCTTTCGCACCCCCAACATCGTGCTGCACAAAGACTTGCCATGTCAATCCTTTTCTGACCTTATGTAACGTGGGATTAACCATGCAGGTACAGGTAACAAGCCTACTGCTCTATTAGGCAGTTCCAGGTAATAATAAATAATTCTCGGACACCGGCGTTTAGTTGGTGTGCTCTCTATACGAAGTTCTTCAATCTAATTTAAATATTTTCGATACCCCATGCAGAACTCTTAAATAATAACCAGACTTAGATGCTACTTCTAGATAACTACAGTAGACCAGTCAGTAGATATAACCCATAATATTACCACAATGATACTCACAAACAAGTACAGAAGGCGGTACTAATGCTGTTGCAATTGACAGTTGTAGCTGTGTGAAGGGTAACTTTTTCTTTAGTCCTAAGCTTCCGCAACCGTAAAGCAGAAAGCATGATTTCTCATAAAAGAACATGCTCCTACGGCTTCTCTTTGATAAACAGCTTTCATGGCCTAATATCATGCTCTTAAAAGGACTCCTTTATTATGCTAAGGCTATATAGTAGGAAGATAGAAAGGACTGCGTACATAGGAAATTGGGTGAATACACCCAATAGCAACTTAAGACAGGGATCTAATTATTATGTCTCGTAATAAAGAGATATCATATTCCAAAATATTCAAGCCTCCTGAGGACCTGGTATGGATAAAGGGCATGGCGCTCCCCCCAGGCCGGAGGCTCCCAGATGACTTCATAATCAGGATAGCCAGGTCGAAATTGAAATCTGGAGCTGGAACTGTAGGAGATCCTATGGTGAGCTACAACTATGCTACAATATTAACTGAAGTTCACCGCTTATCAGTGTAAAATCAGGTAGTCTGGATTTATAATAGTATAGACCAGGGCGTGCAGCCGGCTTCACAGGCCGGGTACAGCGCTATAAATGGAATTGTAAAGAAAGAGCTGATTGACCTGGGACTTACTCATGCTTGGATCGCGTAAGTTTATTTCCCCTATCTAGAAATTCGATAGTTCTCTTCGGACTAAGCTATTATGATAGCAAGGAAGGGCACGGACTCAGCACATTGAGGAAGACTAGGACCGGGGATAGGATATCTTCTGACGACGACTGGCATATTACTCTCCGAATGGGAACTGCGGCAGACTGGTGTAACTTACATGGTCACTTCTATCTTGTATACGAAGATAATAACAAACCGAAGGAAAGTATAGCCTTAAGAATGATGGAAGACGAAGAGCGTGGGCTGGTCGGTGGTAAGAATCCTCAGCTATGGACTTATGGCAAGTTACCTAGGGGATACGTCGCCACGAACGTCAAGTATCCTAAGGCGCCTTACGAGATCGTGCCTGGTTCGATTCTCGATAGGAGGGAAATTCAACCCCACATCCAATTAAGACGGTAGCGATAAGAAGGTAGAAGCAGGAAGGATGTTGTGAGTGGGTATAGGCATTATCTACTAGGATAATGTATTATGGTTTTTGGGGGATTGGGTATAGGAAATCATGAAGGGTTTGTGAAGGCCTCACTTCGACCCAAATCGGAGGGAAAAAAGAGAGATTTATATATACTAGTAACTGTAATCACGATAGCAATACTATAATACAATCGGTGGACAAAAAGAACAAGCTAAAAAAAAAAACTACCTAAAAAACACATAGTTTTAATTTAATTATAATAAATATAAGCCTTACTTAAAAAACCCTTAAAAATATATTTTAATATTTATAATAAAGTAATAAATAATAATATTATAATTTTTATTTGATTTTATTATTTATTTATATTTATATAAAAGGTTAAAGTAAAAAAAATTTATTTGCATTTTTATCCTATTAAAACCTTTTTTATAATTTAAAATATATAATATATTAAAAAAGTAAATAAGCTAAACTATAGATATTAATAAGCTTTATTTTAATAAATTTTATTTAATTTTTATTATAGTATAAAAATATAAAGATATAAGCAATTAAAACTAGTATATTTTTAATAAATTAATAAAATTATTTAAGTTCTCTACATAAATTTTTAAGCATATACTACTTTTAAATATAAATATCTTTAACTTTTTATATTATAACAAAGTTAAATAATTTAAATTAAATTAAAGCTTATTAAAATAAACATTTTAGCTTATTTAGTTTTTAAAAATTTATAATAATTAAAATTATAAAAAATATTAAATATTATATAAAATAATAAGTTTTTAATATTACTTTAAACTTTTATAACTATATAGGTTTAATATAAAACTATAAAATAAATTTATATTATTATTAATTAGCTTATTTAAATGCTTAATATAATTTTTAACTATTTTATATATTAAAGGTTATATTTTTTATTTATTTATTAAAAATATGCAATTTTTAGGTAAGTTTTTTTTTAGCTTGTTCTTTTTGTCCCCCCACTGTACATATCCCATATATACACTCTCAGTTGATGACAACACTTCAGAGTCGGAGAAAAAAACAACACTCTAAATCAAATTCCTAACCCAAGAACCAGCAACCGCCTCGATAAACGCACTCCCAAAAATCTCAACAGGCGTCCGAAACCCCTTTAACCCCTCCCTTTCCAATTCCCCTGCCAAGATCCTGCGCGCAGCCTCCACAGAAGCAAGATACGTAAACGTATACCCATTCACAGAATGCAGGGCCGCTTCCCTGACCACAGCGCCATCTTTATTCAAGAGTTTAACGGCTGCATGATACGGGTTCAGCCTTCTCTCTTCTGCCGTGGGACCATCATCCCCATCTGTAGGTAGCTCGGCAGCAGAAGGAGAAGTGGTAGCAGAACTGGAACCAGAGCCAGAAGTAGAAGTAGGAGAGCCCGAAATAGCATTAGGGTCATTAGGGGATGCGATGTGCGCAAAAGTAGCGATATTCCCCACGCCCGAACACCTGAAAATCGTAACGAGGTCAGGGAGCGTGACGGGGAAACAAGGCACGGGACCTTCGCCGTTGTCGAAGTCGAACTGAGTAGTCGTCGCTGTGGTGGCTTGTTCGAACTCGACTAGTTTCCCATCAACCCTTCGAAGAGCAGCAGAGCTTGAACCTGAACTCAGAGCCATCGTAGTAGCAGTGCCCCTAGAAACGGGACCCGAGATGCGGAGCGCGACTTCGATGGCACTTATTATTCCATTCCCCATGTTTACATCGCCATTTTCTTTCTCGCACTCGTCCCTGTACCCCTCAACAACACCCCCAACCAAACACCCCAACATCGCAACACTGCCCCCGCAGCCGGGCAAAAGCATCACACCCTTCTCAATCGCTGCCCTGTATCTCTCTTCCATTTGCAACATCTTATAGGTCTCGATCTCAGCCGAGACATCGAGATAATGCACCCCGCCGTTCTCGCTCCTTATACACGCGTCCGCTAGCGCGGCGGCTGTGTGTATGAAAGGGCCCGCGCAGTTGAGGAGGATGCGGATGTTTTGTTGTGATAAGAGTGCGTCGACCTTTAGTCTGTTATTGTTGTCGTTACTGTTGGTAGTATTATCAAACCCGAAAACGTAGTAAGCAACCCCAAGTGTCTCGGCTAGGATTTTGAGTTTCGACTCCGTCCGTCCCCCGATGCAGAAGGAGAGGCCTATTTCCTTAGCGCGAAAGCTGGCTAAGCGACCTGTGTAGCCTGTTGCGCCGTATATGAGGAGATCTGGCATGGTGGCTGAATCAGAAGCTAGGGAAACTTTTAGGTGCTGGTGGTGTTGGTAGGAGGATTACGTTGACTGAGATAGGGAAGGGGGAGGGTTGGTTGAGGGTGTGGAGGGTTAGATCACAAGCACTTTATTAATACTTTCTATTAGAAGTAGAACATGAGAATTAGTCAAGACGGCATTGGTGCTTGTTACTCATTTCATACTCGCACGTCGAGCTATTCCGCCGTCTAAGTCTTAACTAATAAATATGGCATGTTCTCGGAGTTCCGGGTGGGTGAGAACATGCTATCTACAACCTTGTTGTCTTGGTCACATCTAGCACAGCTATGACTCTTAACATGCTCTGCGCTGACGAAATCAATCAAGAAAAATTGTTTATAGATTTCCATGTTACAATTTACGTATCTGTTCTGTCTAGTGTCCGACATGGGATTGAGCGAGCGGCATGCTGGTATTACGCACGCCAAGGCAAATCAGCACTACTCTCTTCCTCCCCCCCTCCTCGTCTTCTTCCCTCTTTCCTGCTACTCTTCCTCTGTCCTCAATTGGTCGCTCGCTCACTCAACAGGAGATCACTCTCCAGTAAACATCTCAGCACTCCAACCATAAAGCCTAGTCAATTCCCTTCCTATGCCCTGCAGAGTAGCCCTCGGTATTCTATCCTCGTGGGCACCACCATGCGGCCTATGCACAGTGAACGAACTCCCGCGTCGTTCTGGGGAGATGTAAAGGCTGAGCTTAGTAGGCTTGAACTTGAACCTAGAACCACCACCGCCGCTTCCGTCGATGACAAAGCCGAAATACGCCATCGTGTATTTGAAGTCACCCCATCCCAGTGTGTGCGGTCGCTGAGGTACCTCTGGATGTCCGAATAGTGCGGCGATTGTTAGGAGGTGTCTCTGTGGGATTACGAATGGAGGGGTATTGTTGTTGTTGGTGGTGTTCCCGGAATCTGGTGCAGGGGCAGGGTGAGAGGAAGATGAAGATGAAGACGGCTGAGAGCTGTCGGGAAACCCATCGCGGTATAGATCCATTGGAGCACTTGGCGATTCCCGCATGGCTTCTCCATTCCCATTCCTAGACACACTAAATCGAGTAATCTCCCGGTGCGACTCACCGATCACTGCTCTAGGCGCGACGCTGGGATGTTCCAACGGAGACGACGTTGATGATCTGTTATGATGATAGCGCAAATCGGGCTGGGGCTCAGCATGGTACGGCCAGGTATGTCCTTGTTCCGGAGAAGGGGCGTGATCGTTACTGAGTCCGCTTTCTAAGTCATCGGCGGTGGATAGATTGCGGCGGAGAGGGAGGGGAAAACAGCTGAAAAAGTTGCGGAGGGCTTGGACTAGGTTCTCCGTGGAGGGGTTCCTTGTGTTTTCCATATTGGTGTCGGCTTTCAAAACTGGATACTATAGTTTTGGGATGTAATACTTATGTTGTGCTTGGTTGTTAGAGCTATTGCTGACCTGACAGTTTTGCGTGATGATAGGCATATAGACGTGCCTTTTATATCCATTTTGGCTCTCATATCTTGCAGAGAAGCCATCACGATATGTGAGTAGGCTAGATCAGGAGCTCAATCTGATGCGCCATGTCGCCTTTCACTGTGGTGATGTATCATTTGCGATGGTGTGTTCTCAGACATGAGCACCACGTTGTTGCTATGGTTGGATGAGGTAGTGCCAACATTGCTATAGATGTTGTATGAGCTTGCATCAAATGATACGACGGGCACAAGTGATTAATGTGAAGCTCACCTGCTGTTAATATATGTTATGGGGGGTTTGAAACACGCTTCTACAAAGAGCTTGTTGATATTTTGGAACTTACCTGGGTTCTAGTGTATTGACAGGAAACAAAGATTTGTTAAGACGATACACAGGCAAACTGTCCACTATGCATGAATAAACCCGATAAGGTGGCATTAATGATACAGAAGAATATCATAGTGACACGTTTTATCTACTAGATCACTGTTCAAAGCATTGACACAACATATTCACAACCACGTGCGCGTAAGCTTGTGTGTTAACCGCGAGATTGATTCTCATGCATCCCTTGTGGGATAGTATCTGAACTGTCTAGAACGCGAATTGACCGTCATCTGCCCGTACCTTTGCACGACTTGTGGGGATACATGAACTGGGGCTATCAGGTTACGAGGCAGGAATTCCATGCGTGAGAGAAAGAAAAAGAGGGCAAAAAACCACCAGGGCCATGATGCACGCGCAAGGATGCCCTTAAAACGCCACGAGACGAGCCGCCACGGCCGTCATATGCAGAATGCAGAAACGCCTTGCGAGGAATGCAATAACAGAGGCCTTTGGAATACGAAAATGTCCTGTAAACCGGCACCTGTCCGTCCAAACCACCCCGAGGTCCCTAACCAAACGCCTTATCTGTCTTTCCAGGGTATTGTCGTCCGTCCTGTACCGAAAATGCAAATGCAAGAATGCCTTAAGTGACCGACCCGGTTGGCGTCCCGTAGGTACCGCCAATGAACAAAAATGAAAATGCGTGATATGTATATGTTGGCACTCGACTTTGTATTTGGATCTCAGTTTTGGTCTTGAGTACCACCAGACCAAATGATCCCGGAGCGTTTCATTTATTTAAGAGCGCGTCGTGCTTGACCCGTGACACGAGCTCGGCTCCGCAAGAATCCGTGGACACTAGTGACAGGAACGAGGGTTGTCGGGAACTCGGTATGCAGAGTTGACTCGGTAGGTACTGGAGTAGCAGTTACCGTAGGATCCTCGTTAGCACCCACAGTGACAGTAGTGTACTGAGTAACAGTCTCAGCCTCAGCAGTAACGGTCACAGTCTTGATGCCTTTATGGCCACCGTGGCCCTTAGTAGACGAAGTGGTCGGATTGGCCGAGGTTGGGGAGTCAGGTGAAGCTGTAGGCCGAGAACTAATGGTCGGCGCAGGAGGGCTATTGGTACCAATGCCAAGAGCAGTTGCCTCGATGAGGTTATGCAACTGCGAAGAGATACCCGCGCTGACGATATTGTTGTCGCTAGCAACCTTGATCGAGGGCAAGGGCTCGCCAGAGCTGCCCTTAGCAGACTTGGTGAGATCGATCTGTGCACAAGTGCTGTAGATTTCTGTCACGTTCTGGGTGTTGTCGATGATGCGGGGCCAATTCCACACCCAAATGAGGGTATAAGTGCCCTTCGATGGGAGATCTTCGGGGAGCTGAATATCGGTTTGGCAGAATAGCTCATCGACGCCGTACTTGGCCTTGCGCTCTTGGGCGATGGGATTTCCGGGCGCATTCTGGAAGCACTGTCCGTCATCAAAGTAGTGAGTGGCAAGCAGCTTGCCCTTCTGGTTACCGCCTTTGCCGTCAACAGTCCAGGCGTTCAAGACGTCATTGATGCCATCGGAATCTTGATGGTGCATAGTACCGTAGACGTAAACATTGCCTCCACGGTAAGGTCTGACTGTCAGGTCAGGTTGAGTGACATGACCGTTCTCCTGATATTGCATGGCGATGTAATCACCAGCGGCGGCCTTGAGGGGGGGATATTGCGCAGTATTGCTAGAGGACAGAGGTTTGCAAACGACGGGGTTGGTAGAAGTATCAAGAATCTTGTTCTGATGGACGTCATCGGACACGCCCTGAGATCTAGGAATGTATCCAATGGGATAACCAGGATCGCCGGTGAACGCGCCATTGGTTCCGATATGGTACAAGAATTCAACCCAAGTGTGCGCATGGGTGCTGGGTGTTGTAGCCAGCAGTGCGATGGCAGCGTAGCCAATACGCTTGAGCGACATGATCGCAAGAGTTGACCAAGGAAAAGAAAGTTATGAGAAGATAGTATGGGTTTTGGGTCCCGCCGGCGAGACGAAGAGAAGAAATGAGTTTGTAAGATGGGGAACCGATCGCGCGGCTGGTGATGCCGTTGTCTTGAAATTAGGCGTTGCCGATATCTGCGGAACAGCGCGGTATAAGGAAACTTGGTTACCGAAAGGGAGGTGAATTGATGTTATTCTCGGCGACTTGCGCAGAGAAGTGGGAAATAAAAGGCGTGTGGAAGGTGGGTATGGGAAGAAAGTGAAGGTTTGCCGAAAATCGATTTTAAGTAGGTAAAATACGCACAGCGTTCAAAAGTCAGGCTGGCTGAGTACGAATAGAAATAAGGAAAGGTGAGGCCTTTGTACCGTTCTAGACTCGCATGGCAAGTTTTACCAACAATGGTACCCTTTTTGATAGTGAACAATGCCCTTGGCGGCCTAAAGAGCTTTGTTTATTCTAGATCTGTTTGCTTGTACCGAAGGTGAAGACCGAAGTACAATCGCGGGGGCGGGGCTGAAAGAAAGTGTAAGGACCTATCCATTCAATGTTTGTACCGAATGCCCACGTTTGTCGTGTGTATTGTACTATGTTTATGTATCTCTTCTGGTGTAGGGGACTGAGGAGTGTGTGTATGTGTGGAAGACGAAAAGTTAAGGTAGGCACGTAGGTATAGAGTCTAGACAGACCTTCAAGATGCCAAGGACAAGAGCTGCACAGGGATGGGAAGGACGGGACAAGTAGAGGAAACCTACCTAGATGGATACTTGAGGTATTATAACAGTTTGTATGCCGGACAGGGCTGGAAGATCAATCATAGTAACTCGGGGAACGGGAAGGTGTCGGGGCTTTGAGGTGAGCCAACGTTTTATTTTTCACGAGGTCAGGGACCAAGACTACTTCCTGCTTTTCACTCAAGCCACCTCAATGCAACTCGGAATAAAAGGATATGACAAATTTATTTTCTACCGGGTGGCGCAAAGACTAGACGCTTCGAGTACCAGGAAGAGGTCTAAACCTGGCCTGCTTCCGAGCGTCACCGTCTACCAACATATATGGGATCTGGCCTAGGGCGCCTGGAGTTGCGGGTCCGTGGTGTTTCCACGAGAACAAAAATCAGGGAATGTCCCCGATTAATATCATATCTCTGGCTATGGGCAGTGTGGAGTATTACAGTCATTGTTTGAAGAATGAAATAGGATCCAAGAGGCAACGGCAGGCCCAAGATTTCTTAGCTTCCATGAGTTGTTTGAGGGGGAAGGTTGTGCGTGCCAGTCGTTCAAGTTGGGTGTGTCGTTCCTTTGGTGTTGTTAGGCCAAGGGATTGCAAGTTACATTGGTACATGCTTTTGAATTGAGTTGTAATGTGGGGAAAGAACGGATGGCACTTGCCCAAAATCAGCCCCAACGATATTCTTATTGGCCACGAATTGCCAAAGATGCAACGGCTTGCAAGGATTGTCAGGGGTTCTGCGCGGTAGGTTAGATGCTGTTGAATTGGCAGGTACAGCATACAGAATAGTGAGTAGATGTACTTAGCGCACGGGCCCCATGTTAATGTTCTTTCTACTGCTATGTATCCTTTCATTGGCTATGATATGGAGAGGTACTTGCCTTTCTTCTATTAAAGATTGCGTGTGGTAGGTACGGTACCACCATCCCCCACATTTATCTTCTGTTCTTTTTGACTTGTCCTCCACCAACCATTGCTTGCCTCATCGTGTCGCTATGTAACTAGTAAGATTGAACGAGGTCGCATCGAGGTCCTGAATTCCCATCAAACTGCGGCGGCTAGCTACACTACGGCCACTTTTGCGGTCATCTATTTTCTCAACTGCCTCAGCTCTCAGGGCGCTTGTCTGGCATGTGTAATACCGTTGGCCTGCGAAGCGAAATTACATCCTGGTGTTGTGGACACAAAACAGTCCCGCAAGCAGATGCGCGCGCCTATAACAGATTGATCGGAAATACGTATTTCCACCTGTGCATCGCAATCCTGATGGCCTTGGCGGCTATCTAGCATTCTTCTCATCGATCTTGCGCGCTCAAATTTTCTATATCATCTTGACTAGAGAACAGCGCTTCTTGCTTCTATTATTACTCAGTTCATTTCACTACAAATAGTACCTCATGATCTCGTTAAAAGGGTCTACCTATATTTGGACCTCGTCTACTGTCTCAGGGAGTGCTAGTTTTCCGTTCCCCTGTGTTAGCCCGAGCGCCTTTGATCGTCGCAAGGTATACATTTGCGCAACACTTTGAGACTATATAGGTAGATAATCCTGTAGAGTTAGGCCAACCCGTAGAATTGGTCCAAGATGGAATCAATTTAGCCTAGTCGCACCCCATCAGGTGGCAGGTATGCGCGACCAAAGTTTCTGTTTGATCTTCTTTGCGTCGTTGGGGCAAGCAATTGTGAGCGCACTCATTATCATGGGCTCGCCACAGCTAAGGGGTTGTCCTGTTCATGCGATAAGCGAGGTCGACCCAACTACCGATTGGACTTGTTTGAGCAATAGATGTTGTCGACCAGTCTTCTTCCTAATGGCAGCGTGACTTATATACCCGACAGTCAGCCGGTTGACTGGGTCGGGTTGTTGGTGTACTGCTAGCCACACCGGAGCCGGCCTCACCCGGCATCACCAGACAATTCCTTCCATTCACCAAACCCCCAACTTTGCTCTCCAACCAATGGTTAGGTATACCATCCTGTTTTTACTGGGCCAGAAACGTACATAGACTACAGTTGTCTTGAGCGGAAACCAAATTCTTTATATTCTGTCGATGTAAGCCCATCCTCCTATACTGGTATCTCTCAATTATCCGCCCGTCCGTCTCCCGTGACAATTGGTGTTTCAGAACCACAATGATCTGGAGCAGGGAAGCAATACAGTACATATCATGCCTTATTTGCGTATCGCGATCAAGCCATCCCCGGACGATCATTAAACCCTGTAGCCCTATTCTACTCTTCTTCCTTGTATGTAGGATGCAGACCCAACCATTTCTATTATCCACTTTCAAACGCTTTAAAAATTAGGTTGAGAGTGGGAACCATCTTGCAATGTTTCAGATCGTCCAATGTTTAATCTGTAGTATTTGACGTGCTCGTTTGTTCTCCTAGGGAAGCCCTACAGGTCCATAAATTGTGTTAGTCGCTCTTAGGAATTAAAATTTCATGTTTTGCCTCTGGACTAGGCAGGCAGTGACCGGTGGACGTTGGTCAACGCGTTTCTTGTATTCTTCCCATTCCCCTTGGCGCTTCAATTGTCTGGAGTAGATCTCGGACCACACGCGACCACCCCTCACCCTCAAATCGTGAGCGCGATAAAGAGCGCTGCGCCTAGCAGCAATACCAGCTGTAGGGCTAGAAAAACAAAGCCGTTGGGGATAGCCTTTTGATGAATAGTTCCATTTTAGTCTACGCGTATTTGAATACAGTGTACAGCAGACTAACCCAGAGCGCGTTATATCACTAACTAGCTCTGGCCCTCATAGTTACTAATTGAAAGTGGATCATCGCAACATCACGTGAGTGATCGACAGCCCGCTTGGCTAAGTGGTATAGCGTGTCACTAGTACTTGTAAAGTGTGCCATCAAGGTTCCTGACATGAATGACATGACAAGATCAGCGGTTCGATTCCGCTAGTGGGCAGCTTTCATTTTGACTTCTTTTTTTTTTTTTTTTTTTCTTACTAAAGCGTGGAATGTATGTCAGGTGTTACTAGCCTTTTGGCCGGGTGTTTTTCTTGACGTGTCGGAATCATGGTTGCAAAAAGCCTTCACGATTGTGCTAACATTTGATTGTTGACAGCATCTTGATTCGTCTGCGCTGAGTGTCTGGAATAGAATGCACGCCGAGTTTGCGACAACCCAAGGGCTCAACAACCTGCGTTAACGCAGTACTTTTCAATGGTCCATATATCGCTATGACGTTGGAGAGTAAACACGAATGCTCGGTATCTCGTGTGGCAACCCTTCCAGCGTCACGGAGAGTTCCCGTGGATCATCAATTGCATAGAGCTCTCGGAACCCAGTATCAACAAGCTCGGCCCTCTCTTTTGCACACTTCCCACAAAGCTCCGGTTTCTCGAAAGCCTTCTGTGACAATTTTTTGGCCTTTTCGACCTTCTTCCGGCGATGCACGATGTACAGGGATGCCGTCAATCCGGTTAGTAATGCCGATGGTATACCGAGACCAAGACCAAGAGCAAGTATGTTGATAGGGTTCGTTTTCGTGGCACTTGTGGGTACTAGCGAGGCAATTGGCTTCAGATCCTGTTGTTTCACACAGACTGAAGTGCCTTGCTCATCCAGGCCGCAATAAGCATCATAGTCGCAGCACACTTTCCCGTGTCCTTGTGTACAGAGATACTCTCCAGAATCACAGTCCCGGGGACAGCAAGATTGCTCGAAAGATGGTAAACTGCAAGCCTTCCGCGACTCAGCGCAAGGTGAATCCAAACATCTGCTCCCAAGCGGGCAGCAATTCGCCTGCAGTGTCCTATTGAGGTAACAGTAGCTGTTGTTATCGCAGCAGAAATCTGAGACGTTAATTTCGCCGCCTAAAAGGGTCATGTCAGCTGAGGCTGCCTTGCGAAATTGCAGATATCTTCTTACATGAGTGCTCTCCTTGCGGACAGGTCACAAACGCGGAATAAGTGCGGGGAAGCACCATCATCATGAAGAGACGTTGCTATGAGGGCTGAGATATTTGTAGCGATGCCTAAACTTCCGTGTATGCCTTCTCAGTAGGATAACAAGATAACTTGGCTCACTGTGGAATACGGTGATTTGAGGGGATCGTGAATTGTGCCGCGTCTACCCAGAAACAGCAAAGACAAGGCAAAGGCACTTGTCTCCTAACTTTACCGAACTTAAAAACATCGCGAAAAGAACGGACGCAGAGCACAGCCCCTCCTTGTATCCAGGAGATACGAGAGGCTATGTCTCGTTTATTTCACAGATCAACAGAGGATGCTACCCTTGAAGCGGAAGATCGGCGCACGATTAATATATGCAAAGAGCACCTACTACTCAGGCTCGTTCGTAGACTATCATGCACTGAAGACCGCAGTGACGATGGATCATAACTTATGTAGGCTTTCTTGCCAAGAGCCGATACATGATCACCTTCAACATGTCATGTAACCCATAGTGATTCGTTTGCTTTGCTTAGATGCAGTAGAAACTCTCTAGCCCCCATGTCTATGTACCACTTGAAGTCTCATAGTGGCGCAGCAATTAACTTTCAGCTACTTAGTACTCACCGAAGAATAGATAGCTACACTGACTAGACGGCATTCTTGAGTTACATCAATGTCGCCTTTCTCGACAGCCTACCTTGGCACGAACTCTTGTAAATAAATTGATTTTCCCGAACTGAGGGTGAAGTACACGAAAAGTGCGATGAATGTCATTCAGCTCTCCATGCGAAGGCTATGTACTAGCAGGAGACGATGTCTGCACTAGGAGAACCTTGAGCATGCCTATATTATTAACCGCCTCGCTATAGGGTTACACAAATTTAACGTAGTGTTAAGAACCTCAGATCCAGAGGGGCAGAGAGAGGCAGGGCCAAGGGCAATACTACGCAACAGCTTGCCTACAAGACAGCTGTTACGGTAGGCACGAATTAAGCCTCACCGCCGCACTCTTGTCAGCGAGAAATAATTGTGAACATGACGATACCTACTTCATCCCCTGTTACTTTAAGTATATATATCCTAGCCACGCTCGTCGGCTTTTCTATACGTATCTGTTAAACTACAACCTTACCAAGTGCCTGACTGATCTCACCAGAGCGCAGACTAGCGGCTAAGTCCCCGGGCGCGCGAGTTGAGGCATGCCTGCCTTCTTGTAAAAGCTACGTATCACGCCGATTTCGCGCCTTGGCTAACCAGGCATCTCTGCTAAGCGCGGGAACACAATCCCGACTTGCTCGTTACCGATGCGCGCGGAGCTAACACAGGAATGCCATTTTATTGTCGCAAGGCGTCGACTTGTTCAAGTCTACATATAACGTCGATGTTCTCGTCAGGTCTTCCGAGTTCTTGTCAACGCGTGTGCCAGAGACGGCAGTGCTGGAGAGCGCCGCTATGCGGCAACGCTTAGACAGTTGCAGACGTCACCAAACACCCGGGCAGTTCGTGAAAGGCTAGAGGAACAGCGATGATATTGACCATGATTATTGGTTTCGCATATCTGAGATGACATCAGATAAGCGCGCTGTAACAGACTGGGCCCGCATGAGATTCTTCGGGACTAACAAGAGAAAAATATAGCTATAGAAACCAGAGGAAATTGTCAGCCGTAGTTAGTAGGCACGATATATGTGTGCCATGTAGTTGGGACTCGATAGTGGAACAAGGGGCTCCGGAAACATATAGATTAGGTACTTGTGAGAACAAAACTTGAGCATGAGGGCCAGTCCCCATTTTTGCACTTTCAGATAGTCGTTAGGATCAAACGAAATATTCATGTATAACACTAGAATCTAATCATGGGACTCTGAACTTGCGACGGAGGCGTGGGATAATTATAACAATAAGCCGACTTTTCAACATTTCGGCAATTGATAGAATTTAGTCATCTTACATTGGCTAAGTATCAGACCGGAGATTGACCGCTACCTCAGCTCACAGGTCCGGCTCACATATTGTAAGTGCTGCTAAGGTGCGAGGTGGGTTGGACAAAAACTCGCGATTTTATAAATAGCTTCGATATCAGCCATTAAGCTCAAAACCATAGCGCAGTGGCGTCAACAGCTTTGATCAATTACAGAATATGCGATCCCTTGTTTGGGGAATCGGAATGTAAGGGAGAACAATTACGCTCATCTCCACCCGTCGGCTTTGTGCAACGTGCTAATAGGACGAAATAGGCAGGTATACTCCCTTTCTGGCGTCAGCACCGGGCGAGGTTGACTGCCGATCGCTCTTCACTAGGGATGCAAGATCCCCTTTTACGGCATTTCGCCGCTCATTCCCTACTAGATCAAACTAGGCTGAAAGGTATATGCATGTAAGTGCCTAGCAGAATGTAGGTACAGTGCAGGACAGAACGCCGGATTAGATACATTCTCGCTTTCGCATGGGCCTAGATAGAATTGGAGGGGTCGCTGATTTCACCGTCTCAGATTTCGGACTGCACGATGTATGAAATGGGCAGGTAGATAAAAGCGCCCTCAAAAGGGGCCTGGAAAGAAAGAATGCAGGCCAACATAAATGTCGGTAGCCCGCTCGGCATTGGACTAGCATAATCACTTCGACACTCACTCAAGCAGGCAAGGAAGATTCAACACGACGTCGATACGGCTCCAGATATCCTCGCTCAGGCCTCTATCATCAAGTGTAACCACCATGGCTTTCCGCACCGGCCTTCTTCTGGCACCCTTTGCCGCCCTCGCATTCGGGGCCATAAACCCAGATGCCCAAGGAGCATGCGATCCGCCGCGAGGTGGCAAGGACGCCTGCGGACCCAACGGATCCGAAGAATGGCTCAACACCGGTCTCACGGACAGCAGAGGGTGGAACCCTCCTTTCCTCGACATCAACAACCTCTCGCATATCAGCCTAGAAGACTACTATGCTGGAGTGGGGAAGACGTGCAAGCAGTACGACGCTGCCTTCAAGGCCAGCGGCGCGAAATACGGCGTCGATCCCGCTATCCTGGCTTTCATTGCCATGCAAGAGAGTAGCTGTAACGCTGATGCTGGCGGTTCGACGCCTGGCCTGAGTAGGTCTTGCCCCTGCAATTGCCTCCCTGACCCCGATCAGAGATAGTTCCGTTAAGGATACTGGAGAGCATGATGACTGACGTGACTTACACTAGTGCAATGTGCACCTGAGAACTGCCCGAATGGCAAAGGGTCCTGCCAGTACCCTGTAGAAGATAACACCGACTGTGGTGCCAAGGTCCTATCAGATAACCTGAATGCAGCTGGCGGTAACGCTATCCGGGCCCTCGGAGGCTATAACGGCTGGTTCACCGCCGATGACTGGGGTGCGTCGATGAACGATGGAAACGGTCTCACGGTGGACTACCCCTGCGGAAAGGGTCGAGCCCACGGCGACCCTCAGAATCTGGACTACCTCCATGAGACGCTGAACGGTTGGTTCCAGGGCAAGGACGTTTACGGTAGCGACGCTGACTTGGACGGCATTTACGCTTGCACGGGAAGCTGCGGTAGCAATAACGTCTGCTAGACGTGCCCTGGACGTGTGTTCCTTCCTTCTTCCTGTAAAATATTTACTCGCGCGGTTATTCTTTCTCAGATCAATGGCTGCAAGCGTCATGTCAATAGGTACTTAAGGAGGATCTAGACTCCGAACATTTTTCCCAGCTGTACATACAATAAGCTTACTTATGAGTGGAAATATTCCGCACAATCTATAAAATCCACGTCAGGATGCCCTTGTGATCGATCTGATAAGTAGATACCCGCCCTTTCCCCGACCAAACCCCGTCTCCCCAAAATAGACATAGCTTTCATTCGGATAAAAGTTACAACGAAGGATAAAGGGTTATATTGGTTCGTGGGAAAACCCTGTCGGTAGGTAGCACACTCTCCTATTATGTAGCAAGATGGCGATAGTGCTTCGCATCTGACTAACATCACGTAAGCTGCCTCGCCCATGGTTCGTCCCAGATATTTCAGGAAGGTGCCAGTTGTCATACTACCCATACAGGGCTGCTCATTTGTGTATTGATTGAATTTCCATTGACACTTGCCAGTCGTCAAGTGGGTTGAGCGAATGCCAGCGAATCATCGTCCAACAGGCTAATACTGGCTAAAAGTCGTCTACAGGGCGATGAGATGGTACCAACAAGCCAAGGCGTACCAACCAAGGCCGAAACGAGATCCCTATTCCTTGAAATGGCATGATACCATATCTCATATAGACATGCCCAATTTCATGAACATCTTGGCTGGTGCTGTTGGAGATGGAGAAGAGCTGAATGTAAGTGTTCAACTCAGCTGACGATGTAGCTGATGAAGGTTGGAGCACAGATACGCACAATACTCGGAGCACGGATCGCGACTAGAAAGATCCATTTTCTTCCCGCATCTAGAAAACCAGCAACGCACGGGGGGGCAGTCGAATTAACCACCTGTGACTAATCAAGCGAACGTAACACTGTCGGATCCTACTGCCGAGATGCAGGTGACAGGGCATCTGCAGTACCGAACGTTTTAAGCGGGGGTTAATACTATTTCACCCGCTTCTCGACAAACCTTACCTATCCCTTGCGCCTCGCACCAGGTTCTTTCTGCGGGTGTTGACAGTCGGTGCGGGCCATGACATAGCGCGCATAGTGCAGAGTAAATGAGCACATACACCATGACATGCATACCCAGGCGCATACACACATACACACGCCTTGCGCTACTACCGGCTGTAGTATGGGAGACCTTTTGGCGTCTGTGAGAGAAGTGCCGCGTCTACCTAGGTAGAAAATCTGACGGTCTGTCCCACCCCCGCGTATCATCCATAGGGTCGCGCCCAAAAGTAGTCGCGGTTAACTACCTGCCTTGACACTGCCTACCTGGTACCGAAGAACCGTCAAGTGATGTACCCCGGATTCTTTCTCGGTAATACGGAGGCTCGTGAATAAACATCTGATTTCATCCTAGAGGTCTGGAAGAAATGGTTATTTGGATGCTACACACGGGCGGGCTTGGCCTGCGCACCAGGAGGGTCCTTTCGATCCATTTTCGGTGTTGCAGCAGTATCTAGCTCCGTCCAGCTTCGACCAGTCGCCCAAGTACAAATAGCAAAATGGTCTGGGTGACGAGAGACACAGATAAAACCTCTTCGAAGGTGGTTTTGAATCTAGATCACATCTAGTCACCGCTGCTGTTTCTTGGTTTGAACCTTAGCGCGCGTCTCTCGTTGTCCATTCGCTTGTCACATCGAGATTGATATCTTAGTCAGTCAAGATGGCTAACCAGCAAATCCCATACAACACAACACATCAGGATGAAGAGAAGGGCTTGCATAGGACAGCCACTGGGGTGACAATGTCCCCTGAGCTATTCGAGAAGGTATCTAATATGGCGGTGTACTGAGTGTCTTACCCAGTTGTCTCTGGTCGGAGGGAACCCAGTCATGCACGGCGGCTAACAAGCGCGCATAGCTCTACTTGTCTCCCAAGGTCCCCCGTGCTGGTGATTACAACAAGCGTTTCGCCAACCCAACAGCTCTTGGCTTCATCGGGTGAGCACATCATCCCTCTCATACAGAGTGGTACGTACAGGAGATGCTAATTGTTTATAGTTTCGTCATCTCAGCTTCTACTTTTGCAATGATCATTATGGGATGGGGAGGAGCGGTCGGCTTGTCGCCAGTAGCGTAAGTGTGCCTTACATGCGCCCTTCAGTACAAGGCCCTACGCCAACTAACACGCTACGAAGGGGCATCTTCTTCTTTGTCGGACCGGTGACAATGATCTTGGCTCTCATTTTCGAATGGATCCTAGGCAATTTCTTCTCCATGATGGTAATGGGATTGTTCGCCGTGTTCTGGTTATCATTCGGGCTCCTCGAGGTGCCTAATCTGGCCCTTGGCATTCCCTTTGCTACGGCCGAGGACCCTACTGGCACATTGTCGAGAGAGTACAACGCCGCGATCGGTCTCTATCTCATCGTTTGGGGCTTCGCTTTCTTAACCTTCTTCATCTTCACAACTAGGATCAACGCCGTCCTTGCCACTATCTTCAGTCTCACTGCGACTGCAGCATGGATACTTGCCGGCGCGTATTTCAAGTTATCTTATGGCGACTTTCAGACCGCGGGCATTCTTCAAAAGGTGAGATCTGTGCAACTCCTTTTATAATATGACCAACGGGCTAACCGTAGCTGATAAAAGGCTGGCGGCGCCATCATCTTCGCCGTAGCGTTACTGGGTTGGTACATGACCTTTGTCATCATGGCGGGAGAGATGCGAATTACCTTCAACTTCCCTGTCGGAGATTTGAGTCATTTCTGGCCCACTACCGACGTGGAGTTGGCCACACGCGAACATAGCGACTAAAGATGCATCACATGGAATGATACTTATGAACAGACGGCGGCGCGCGCCCGGCAAAACAAGACGAACGGAGCGCGTATGGCATAGGTCGAACATCGCAAATCTGACCTGCCTTGTAAATTGTACGACAATAGACACATATTTATGATCTCGAGTTCTAAGGATAGGATCCGGGAGTGAGGTTGAGGGTCTGATATTAGGAGATGGAATGTGAAATAATCTCGACCCATGTCAGCTGGCACATGCCCCGGAGGGTGATTTCACAGATTCTCGGTGCTACACTACCCAAGGTACATAAGGCCCATCACTGTGGGATGAAAGATATCTAAACAATCAATAAAAACTTTTCTAAACTACTTAAAAGTACGTCTTTAACACCATTTCACGCGCTCACTTACCCTTCTTGTTTCACGTGATGTTGTTGTTAAGTAGTCACCCTTCGCTTTTCTTCAACTCAGTAGCAGTCGTCTCGGAATGCTTGAACTTCCTTATCCCCGTGCGAATAATCTTCAATTTCGACTTGCAATTGGGGTCGGGACAAGCGACCAGCGCATCCGTCGACATCCAGTCGTTGGGGTGTGTTGGTCGTTGTTTCGCTGCTAGGAGGGGTAGTACAGATGCTGGAGGGTGGGGTGTCAGTTTTTACAATGTTTTTATTTTGCTTTGTTTTAATTTCAATTATATTTGACTTCAGTAGAGCAGCATGCTGCTGAGGAGTGGAAGAGTTTCTATGTGCCCGTGAATATGAGAATGTGACGTGTGGGAAAGAGACAGATAGATATACCAAGACTATAAATGCTAATCCCCCTTTCCGGCGGCAAGTACAACATCTCGCCCTCCAGGGTAAAGTAGTCCCCCTCGCGCGCGCCGCAGAGAATACGCTCGCCTGGGGGAGGAGGGACGACCTCGACGCGGAGGTCGTAGAGCTCGAACTCGTCGTCTTTTTGTGTTCGGGACATATTATATAGTAGCTTTCAAATTAATTCCTTTACGTCTGATTTCTTTCTTCAAGGGCTTTTATCTCGTATCGTGTCGATGCTGATTCGTATAGAGGAGGAGAATGAGTACTATATGTATGATTAAGGTATTGCCAATGTGTTGAAGAGGAAGTACCGTGCTGGTGGAAGGTTAGAAACCCCACACGACAGGACCGGCGATTCCCGTCCCCGTCCCCAAATACTCCATGAACCCGTCTTGCATACGCGATTGTGCGTAGGGCCGACGTGTTTACAAATGACAAATACCTGCCTAACTATGTCCGGAGTCGGTAAATTTTTTTTTTTAGTCTTTTTCTCTTCCTGGAGGTTACGAGATACGAAATACAAGACACAGAACATAGGATATAGACCATAGGTATCCTTATTACTTTAGAGTTATGGAACTTGTATGTCGAGCATGTTCTATGTCCAAGGAAGCTACGCCATTAGAACAGGTATTCAATGCATCTTTCGATACTCGTTACCGCAATCACCCAACTTCTCGATAAGCGCAGTCGCCTTTTCGCGCCCTCTTCCTAGTGCGATGTGGTCGATTTCCTTTGCGCGTCAGTTAGTTTCCGCAAACACTCTACGCACGCGCCAGTGCCAGTGTGCATCGAATCAGCGCCCTAGAAGTACATAACTAACCTTGATGTCATCATCATTAAGCTTAAAATTGAAAACGGCAAGATTATCCTGATCGTGTGTTGTCACACCTAGTCGTGTACCCACAATGACTGATAATGGAGCGCACTGGTTAGCTGAATGTTGTGTGAAGAGCGTTATGTTCCAGATGGCATAACATGCGCCTAGATTACGATATTAGGATTGTTTATACATACCGGCTCCCACTTGCGGCTTTTGTAACACCCATCTAACAGCGACATTTGTAAGTGTCGCGTGGTATTTCTTTGCGATAGAAGTGACGGTTCGCAGCAACAGTTGGAAGTCTGCCCAGCTACCCCAGTCTTGAATCATCCCCAAATACTAACCGAGGTCAGTGACCTCAGTAAATTTTATAGAGAATAAATACTACTTCAGAATGAACAGTACTTAGGCGACATCTTACCTTGCGCTGTGACGGTGTTAACAGATTGGATGTCGAGTACATCTCTGGTAATTGCTCATCAAGCCAGCGACTGGATAGAAAGCCACCGCACTATGTGCATGTCAATACCGAGCGGAGTACTAGGCGTAATTTAGGAATGCGTACAAATGAGCCGTAGGTCAGAAGTTGTAGGCCATACTTGGCGCACACGTCGCACATTTGATGAAGGGGGCGAGAGTCGACCACTGAAAACTATACGTCGAGCGGTTAACGTTGATCAAGGGATTGTAGTTCTAATGATTAATACCTGTATCTGGTTTGATACGAGACCAACAGCACCATTCTTCTCAATTAGATAATCGCAAGCTTCCTGAACGTGAGCCGAGTCGAAGTTGCATAGCCCGATAGTGCTCACAAGTTCTGGATGGGTTTTCGTGATAGAGATAAGTTCCGCCAAGATGTCAAGGTACTCCTTTGCACTGTACTGCATATATGGATATGGAGGCACATTAGAAAACGCTCTCTCATTATGAATATAGACTTTCACAAGGCGGTCACTTACATCATACCAGTGAAACTGCAAGAGTTCGACTCTGCCCCCAAGCCTTCTGCATCGTTCTTTTACCGCTTCCAGCACCCACGTATTGGTGACAGGACGACCAATGGGGCCAAATACGCACCATTTGGTAGCAGCAAAGACGTGGTCCTTTACTGGCGGCGGCAATGAATTTCGAAATTGTCCGTACACGAGCTCCGCGTCTCCCTGTTTGTAAATCATGAGTCGACAAACTCACTCAAACACGACGAGACAATGACTCTCACATAATGATCAGCCATATCGGACGCAGTAAACCCAGCCTGTATGAGCTGCACAAGAGCTTTGTCTTGAGAGTTAGCAGACCCTGCCCCCCAGGCAGGGGAAGAGAGTTGCCAAAAACCATTGAAGAGTCGCGGGACTCGGAATGGACCTAGAGCGAAAAGCTCTATAGGTGGCTCAACAGATAATTTTATGTCAATTAGTTGATCCCGAATTGGTGTGCGTTCGTTAGTGTTAGGGACTAGGGAATTAGGAGGATACAATAGATACAATGTGTCCGCAACCTGCCTCTCTGCTCTCAAGAGTGGGTAGTCTAGTCTTGATTTCTCGCAGTACTCGCGGCAATTATTTAGCAACCGGAGAAGTGTTGATAGTTTGACGTGGAGGGATTCAGTTCGCGGTGGGTTTGCTTCTTTCAGTGCTTGCATCGCTTGTACTATGTCGCCGGCGAACCCTGCCAGCTCTCGATGCAGGGCTGAGTCTACTTCCCAGGTCACACCTGCATTGATCAAGGAAGCTAGGAGATGTTGTAGACTATACGATGGGTTTATTTTCCAGTCCAAACTTTCTAAGGCAGCGATGATGTACATACTAGATCAATGAGTCCTCCGCTAACTTGCAGGAAAAGAGACACCTTGTGAGAGCCAAATATCTTGTGAGTGACGGCGTTAGCTCATTTGCCAGTGGAAATAGCACACGTGATGGAAGGAATGCGGGTGCCGGATCTGAGAGCCGTTGACGAATATGCTGAACGAAGGGTTGTTGCGTAGCTGAGCCCTGAGCGACTAGAACTCGCAGTGCTGATCGAAGATATTCTGCAGGCACTGTTACCGTTAGGCCACGCTTCACACCAATGGGCTCTTGTAGGTATGGCAAAGGATTGAGACCTAACAGTTAGATATCAGGACATCGTCCATCATATTCCTGCCAAGAGTATAAGCTTCATTTCCCACACTCCGACCATTATTTGTTCACTCACACATGCCCAACCATCGTAACGGCGCGTACTCGGGGTACGTAGTGTTCAAGCCTCCGAGAAACTCGACGACGATCAATCCCGAGGTCAACTTTACACTCCTATCAGCTTAGAAAATACTGTTTAGAGCCTTCTTTTCTCCTAGGCTCATCAATCGTTCAAGAAGCAGTTGTTAGATACGTGTATTGGAGCTGGGAATTTGAGAAGCAGAGTGCCTACCCTAAATAAGTAACTCGCTGAGAAACAGCTTGGCCAAGCGGGGGGTTCTATCCCAATTTACTCCAAGACCGAGAAATCAGTCCACTTTCTCGCCGTGCATACACTGCAGTTCTCTACTACCTACTAGCGAAGGCACATAGGGTGCTCTACCCAATAGATCAATTAAATATCTCGTAGATGTCACCGGTCCGTGAGATATACAATGTGAAAGGGGAACGATGATAAAACGGCAGCTGCCTGAGTGAAAGGGTATATGAGACGTCAGCACCATCGGTACGAGAGTACCAACTACTGATGTACATGCCAGTCAGCACCACAAGATTGACGATGTGCATCTACCCAGTACCTATCTGGCTAAGCAAAGCACGCAATCGTAACCACTCGCCACTTAAGTATACGACTACCTATTAAGTTAACCTAGGATGTCCAATGCTGATTAATCATAAATCATTTTGTGGGGGTTATACCCGAGTTCCAACTGATCTCATAAGTAGACTCAGCGCTGAATCTGAGCGCAATGCCCCTGGCCGATCAGGGAGTTGCATCTTTCTCAACCTTAGAAAACAACTTCGATCGATCACTTGATCATTGACTGTTTACAACTTCTTGACTATTCAAGCGACGTTACCTCGGCGTTGGAACTAATTCGAGTGTTCAAGATCCGCTGTCTGGTCGAATGACTGTTCACCAAGCTGGCCTGGATTTATGCTGTATTATACACACCTCCCGAATGTCGACGTCTGTTTTATGTACTTCTGATGACTCTACGACCCCTACGTCCGTCGCAAAACACTCACTCTGTTGACGACAGCAGCGCTCATCACCAAGGTGATGCCAACATCCAAGTCATAAGCGGGGAATCCGGGCCGGGACCAAGTGGCGTGTCAGCGCCCGCGCTGTCTCGAACGACGCTAAACAGACGCTTGACATGCCTACAGTGCAGACATCGCAAAGTCCGTTGTGATGGCCGAGAGGGTATTATCTGCCGCAACTGCAATCGCCTGGGCTTCGGTTGCTCCTTCCAGCGGACCCCGGGGAAGTCTCCGGGCCATTATGCCCTGAAATTGCCCGAGCCCCGCAGGCGAATGCAAGCCTGCAGTCCCTGCCATGTCAAGAAGACTCGCTGCGACGGGGGCATACCAAGCTGCTCCAATTGCGTTCAAAGGTATCAAAATTGCACTTATCCAGCAGGCAAAAATAAAGCATCCGTCAACTCTGTTTCCAATAGTGATGAGGGCATTCATGGGATTAATGAGAGAGGCCCAACATCTGCACGGAAACAGGGGTGTTTACCCCAGAGAGCAGTAGACTGCGGGAGCCGGAACTCGTCCCCTGAACAGGGCATGACTGATATCGCTGAATCGTCATCACTGGGGTCCGAGACAGCAATGGAGCAGATAGAAGATTACTTCCGATACCTGTATCCTCTTCCGTCCTTTGCTTTTCTACACAAGCCCACAGTGATCCGACGAAGTCGGGATGGTACCATCAAAGAACCACTGAAACTTGCTATCTGTGCCGTCACCTCTCTACATCTCCAAAGATCGTCGCTCCGCCATGATCTTTGGGTGCAGCGGGCTGAACAGCTTCTCATTCAGCAACTTGGCCGTCCGTCCGTCTTTCATCTTCAAGCTCTCCTCCTTGTGATCCGCTATCGTATCGAGAGCGGCGAATTTCCCACCGCCTTTGTAAGACCCTCCATCAAAAAGTAAAATTGTGATTATGAAGAGAGACATCATCTTTTCCCATTCGCCAGCACGCACGAAGTATCAACCATGGAGGAAGGAATCACTGACTTTTTCCCCGGATAGATGTTAGCAGCTCTGGCAGCTCGGACAGCCGTCGCTTTACGCCTCAACTATGAGCATTCTGGACTCCCCTACGTAGCGCAAGAAGCTCGCCGACGTCTCTTCTGGGCACTGTATCTACTCGACGATTACTTCTGCGTAGGCTTACGCGAATTCGAGCTGTGTCCGGAAGAAACCATTTACCTGCAATTGCCATGCCGTGAAGAGGTATTTGAGGCGGGACAGAAGTGTCAGACGGGAATGCTACAGCCGAGCCCCTCCGACGACGTAGTGGCTATGGGGCTGCGTGGTGCCGCCATACGTCTTACTTCGACAAGGCGGGCTATCATGAGGTATTAATATGATGTTCTTTAATTTTTAATAATGAGCGCCCTTAATACTAGAAGAATACCAATGTACAGTGAAAAGCTAATCGAAGTGTTGCCAGATTCAACCGGCGTGTTAGCCTCGATGAAGAAGCACCTGCGACCATCGGGGACCGCATTCAACAGTTTGAGAAAGCATTGAGCGGCCACCAAGCTACTCTCAGCCCGCAACGTCAGTATTCCGTATCCAATCTGATTTCATGCAGGTGGCCTGCCCGGCTCGCGATGTTGCATGGTATGTCATACTCGGCAGGATACTCGCCATCCCTAATCACAGGTTCCTTAACATAATCAAACGTCCCCCTGCCTGTCGGCTACTAATAACGGTGCTAACGAAGGCTTGATAGTGTCCTATCATCAGTGCCACTGTGATATGTACCGAATGTTCCTCAATGGCTATAGCGAGGCAGCACCGTCAGGCGTCCTCGCAAGAATCCGACAACAGGATTGCATTTCTAGTGAGTCATAAGGCCACCAACTCCTTAACACCTTGTTCAAGGCGGACGTTTTTGTCTCCTCTTTACCTCAGCGAGCCGTTCTAAAACCTTGAAGTTTAGAAATAGTAGATGGACTAATAGTTCTTACTCTCTAGTGCAAACGAAGTGCTTACAGCATGCCGAGGAAATAACTCGCATTATTGCTGACTTCACAAACCACTGCGACGCGAGCTATCTTCTAGAACGCGACGCAGCTGTATGTGCCTTCGAGAGTGCACGTCTTTTGATGTTCGGCGCACGGCTCGCGTGCGCTAGCTTGACGCTTGAGGTTGCAATTCATAAAGCCCGCACTATTTCTCTTCAGTTTATCACCAAGTATTTTCCATACTCGGCAGCAACACGGCCTCTTGTAAGTTGTCTCGCCTTCGTTGACACCTGCCACGTAAATGAGTCTTCAAATTATACTTTTTCGCATTCCTATCCGTTCTACATTCCCTACATCTACTATCCATGTCATCTGCTCTATCCACACTCACCTACATCATATTATACTAATCGAACTACGTTTTCCTCTCACAGCGAGAAGCTCTAGAACACCTTATATCAAGCTATTCCACTCGCCTGACACTGGAACGACAAAATCAAACCCGAACTCCAAACCCAGGCCAAAGAAAGGAAACGAGCACCCTTTCAGAGCCGGAACCCGAACCCGAAGGATCGACCCCACGGTGCTCAGCCAAAGTATCGCAGCACGCCAACGCACGGCAACGCCTCTCGGTGCAGAGCCTTCTCCTGCAATCTGATTTCACCGACGACAGCCACGACATGATAGCAAATCCAGGTCCGGTGGACAGAAATGAAGCCTACAATTATCACGATGTTAGCAATACTCACAATACCAACAGGAATACCAGTGCCATTTATCCATACCCCTACACATCATCCAACACCGATATCCCCATGTCGATGACACCAAGCGTCCCACCAGTTATTCCATCAAGAAGTGGAACGGTGCTACAGCACCCATACTCGGAACCAGTGCCAACACAAACACAATCACAATCACACGCACAAGCACAGCCATCGCTACGAACACAGGCCCCCTTTAGTGTGCCGATCGACGCGCGTCGAGAGTCTGCGGGATTGATTCACAATCCATGGATGGGGTTCATAGGGAACGAAGAATGCTACGGACTTGCGACGGGAAGGGACGAAGACTACTGATTGTGTCATCAACTAACCTAACCTCGGGTCAGACGCCTCAGGTATAGGTATTCATTCCAGTTAAAAGACAGAAAATCAACAATTATCTGTAAAGCTATCTATCAATCACCAAAGCAATAGCGTTTAGTAAGTTACCTGCGTGAGGATATACCTATACTCATCTATTCACGTGGTCGCTTAATCCATCTCTTCCCAACCCCTGGCCCCTCCCTCTCTCAGTGATACCGAATCCACGACCGGAACCACTTCAATACAGCACAGATAAGGACCTAGTTAGGTAGGTAGGTACTTAGGTTAGGTCATGATGACAATCTTCAAAAGGATATATATGTATATATACATGCCTTAGTGAATATTGAATGCATTTGTATCATATTATACATTATATCATATCTTCATTTCAGCCCAGGTTGAGTCAGGTCTGGTCTGGTCAGGTCATTCATCCTTCAAAGTCCTCACCATCAAACTTACTACTCCTTACCCCAACACCCACGCCCACCACTCGAAAACCCTCTCGTTCACATCCATCTCCATATCCACATCCGTATCCGCGGTGCGATATTTAACATCCTACGTCTTATCACCTTTATTATGGATAAGACTCCCAGTCTGACTCCTACTCCGGCCTTCTCTCCCCTCTTCCTCAACATTCGAAGAATCGCCCGCATCACTAGATCCGAATTCGGCCTCATTGTCATCTTGGTCATTACTAGGCGCCGACGGCGGGGAAGTCATAGAGGCCGTATCCTCGGGCGTACTCGTATTGTGAGCAGTGATATCACTTATGGAGACTTTCGTCTGAGTCTGCGGGCGGATAGCCGTTGTAGCTATCGGTTTTCGAGCAAACAAGATATGGCCTTCTCTCTTAGTGGTTGTGGGCGAGGGTGTTAAGGGACGAGAGAAATCGAACGCGTTTGATTCTACAGCAGTAGAAGCCATTGCCGGTCCTGTTTGTGGCCCGCTTATGAGAGTATGTTTCGGCAGCTTCTTCAATTTCATCCTTGGCTTGCCGCGAGGGTAACGCATCGTTATCTCTAGTCTTTCCTCGCCTTCCGAGTCGTCATCCGTCACTCTATACGGCGAATCATAGGTAAGATCGTAATGGAACGGGTTGACAAGATTACTGCCGCTCGATCTCCGATTACGAGGTTCGGGTTTCTCCTCCGACCCTGTGCTGTCATCTTGTACCGGGGTCGAGGTTAGTGGCTCATGGCTTCCTTTCTTCGGAATCGACACCGAGCCCGTCACCATTCTCCTCAAGTCAACTTGACTCTTGCTAAAGACAACCCGAGCTCGAAGTGCATGAACGGCGCGATCCAGAGCGAGCTCAATCGCGCAACGATCGCGTATGCGTGAAAGCTTAGGCCATGTAGCACGTTCGCCCAGAAGACACGAGCGCGTCATGAACTCAGCTGTTGGGTTTTTCAAGATGTTTGGGAGATCGGAGACGGCAATTGCGGGTAATATGTTGATATCGCCCGCATAAGTTTGACTCAGTATCGACCGCAGTTTGCTTACTACGTTAGGCAGAATACCGAGTTCTGCCATGAACCGCATCCGGTGTATTGCCTCAGTTTTTGCCATAGACGTCACGGTACGTAGCCAGTCAGAGTCGCTCTTGTACGAGAGAGTATTCGGCGTGTCGTCCTTAGCCAAGAAAGGAACGACGTGAGGGTTGACTTGAGAAACGATAAAGTGGTTGACATTAAACATTTCGGCAAGTCTGACCATAGGAAGATCGTTGTCTACCGAACCGTCGATCCACATCTGTGGCGTTGGAGTCCAAGGACCGTGTTCTCCCGTCAAGGGGTTCTTGACGAGGAGAGCGCCGGCACTAAACACGATAGGGATAGAGCAAGAAGCAGCCACGGCAGACCAGATCATAACGTTAGGCGCCGTGACATAGTTAAGTAGCCGGGGGAGTTCGTATATCGACGCCGTAGATACACAAATATTGCAGATGCGTCTGGTGCGGTTGTAAGCCTCCTGAAAGGTGATGTCGCCGAGCAGTTCGCGCATTATACGGGTCAAGTGCCTGATATCCGACCAATTTCCCTCGGTCAGCAACCTGCGCAGATGATCAAGAAGTCCGTCTTCATTTCCTTGCTCCTCAAAAACGGCCAAATCACCATGGGGGAACTCCTTAACGACCTGAGGGATTTCGTCATCTGTCTTGGCGCAAATAACAGCGCAGACAATCGATCCGGCTGAGGCACCGGAGATGATACGGGGAAGGAGTTTAGCTTCAAATAGTGCCTTAAGAACACCAATATGGGTCATCCCGAAGGTACCCCCACCGCTGAGCAAGAGGGCGCTTCGGCCGAAACTCTGACGAGCGTACAGCATCGAGTCCAGCAGATCTCTTGGGCCTAGATCGTCGGAGAGTGATGAACGCTGAGCACTTCGGTCAACAAGAGCTGAGATGGTCTGCAAGGCCGAATCGACGTAACGCTCAATCAACTGCTTGGTGCCACAGTAAGAGTGACGGTATAGGTCTATATTACCCATGCCCCCTAGGTCGCGCGATAGGGCGGTCCTGATGAGGTACATCATAGCACGTACGTCCCCCTTGTTCCGGGCATCATCAAGTTCCTTTAGACGCATTTGAAGTATATCCGGGTTGTAATCCCCGGCATCCACGTCGGCCTTCCATTCTTCGTTTCCTTCGAGGACGTCGAGCTCGTGCGCAGCAGCATCCCACTGGGTAAACGTCTCTGCATTCTGCATGCGTGCATGAAGAATTTGTCCGCGCTCGTCGCGAAGCCTCTTCTCTTCACGTTCACGGCGACTTAACCCATCCTTGAGGTATAGAAAACAGTCAACAACCTTGGAGGCAGATCCCGCTATGGACGGTAAAGGAGACGACGACGACGACGACGAATAGGAAATAGATGGTATCGACTGGGATTTAGATTTGAGTTTGTCGGTACCGATGCGCGACAGGGGCTCGGATCGGGAAGAGTGGATCGGCGGTGCAGGCGGCAGCAGGTTGACGAAGTAGGAGGTCATGACGTATTTATGGCGGGAGATAAATAAGAAAGCATTAACATTTCAATATGAGCCTTGCGAGGCGGAGGACAATGATTTGTGTTGGAAAGGGCCATGGAACGAGAGACGCCTGCCCTATATCTTCATTATTCGATTGATGGTCATGTGGTTCATCATAACAAGAGGAATGCAGCAGCACAGGATGTAAAGAGCGAAGAGCTATAGGGACAAGCTCGGGTTTAATGATATAACACGATGTAAACCAGGATTGGATAACCAAAACTAATTGATAGTCTTAGAGCATAGAAGTCAAACAAAGTTGACTTCAAGTAACCAGTGTTGGCAGTAACCGAGACAAAGAAAACTGCCCGTAAGGTGGAAGAATGTATAGGTAGTTTGGCGTTTAAGTCAGGGATAGGCAGGTTTAAGATATGGTCGATGGGCTGTTCAACTGGGAAATATTTAACAGAGTCATGCACAAAACACCACGTAAATGCTGTGCAGTAATAGGCGGGAGAATATCCGGGGAATCCAGGGGGCAGTGGATTCCTAACTGTATGCCATTCAAACTAGCAGCATAAATAAATAGTACAGATGACATAACATCAAGATTTCCCCGGAATCCGGCCCAAAAGTTGCAGGGAGAACCCGAGCATGTGAAGTATGGGGAAGTCATACAGTAAGTAGTAGAAGGAGGTCTGGAAGCCAGGTGGGGTTCAATTACCATCTGACCAACATGAGTCCATGACACGTGGGCGTTTACAAGGAAGCTGCGCTAGCTGAATCGAGGAAATATGTGCTTTTACAGTAGCACTGTTGCAGTGTTATGGGTGTTGTTACCGCTTGCGAGCAGCTCACTAGACTGCAACTAGCTGGTTACTGAATGCCACCACCAAATAGCGATTCGGGTATTTGTAGCCAAGCATGTGTAATACATTCCGAAGCACGGAACAGAATTAAGGATATAGTTTACTCAAATATACCGCACAAATAGTAGCATACACAAGTTCTGCTGGGTTTATAGCCAGCTTAAAAACCTTCGTAACAAAAAAGGAACACCATCCCATCCCATCCTCATTCTCATTCTCCTTTTACCGTATATACAGACATACCTACCTACTATAAGTTTTGAGGAAAGTAAGTGTACGCAAACAAAAGGCGGCATCTCCTACAGGCAACAAACCTACTTCTCTACTACAGGAGATATTTCGGAAACAATTCAATTTACCCTTAACCTGTTACTTCATTCATAAGTTAGCCATACTCGGAGGGGCCTCCAATTGGTCTGACATAATATAGCCAGGGGACGGGTGACAAAACTCCAGTCCTGTGCGACTCAAGACTTTCAAAGCCACGACTCATTTCAACCCGGCTCGGGGTTTACTAACGTAACCAAGAGATCTCGTAATGCTCGGCATGATTTACTTCGCAAAGTAATGGTGCTCTGGTACACACTGATTCCACATACGTGACTCAAAACCAACCATTCCCGTCTTATTAGCGAAACAGCAGCTTATACTACGTGTACGCAAGTAATGTTAACCTAGCCCAGTTTGTTACAGAACATGAATGAATGAGTGACCTCAAAGATCTAGTGAAGTTTTCTTAGGATATCTATTCCCTAAAGGTAGGGATGCAGTATATGGTGGTTTTTATATCCTCCTACACACGGTCTATGTATCTAAATTATTTAACTAGGTATAGTCATGGTAATAGGAATTACAATTTTTCTTGACTCAACAGATGATAAGCATATTCCACAGCATGAACAGACTCGCTGGGATGGATCATGGCTCATCTTCTTTTTCATCAGTATCGTTATCACCATCGCCATTAGCACGGCCGCAGCCCGTAAAATTAAGTAGAAGCCATGCATGCATGCAGTGCGGTCTAGTAAATAGCTAAACCCATTCATAGTCATAAGTAAACACATAAAAGTTCGTCATCTCCTATGATAATCGTCCCATACCATACCATACTATACCCTACGTGCCCAAAATTAAAAAGCACATTCCCATCTATCAATTAAAAGCCGTGATAACACACTCTCGAGCTTGCGGGTAATCACAACATAGCATAGCAAGCATAGCATAAGTTCTCATCCAGTCCTCCTCGTAAGCTCCGTTGCGAAAATACCGATGGCGTCTCTTACTATCGCGTATTCCAAGTTAGATAGGCATTACATCCTTTATATCGAACCAGATATTTCATGAAAGGTAACAAGGGAAGAAAACTCACACTTGTATATAGAATCACCCTCAACCCAAAAATGACCTGTCCCAGTGACCTCCACATATCGAAACTGCGACGCTTGCCTTTGCACATTATTACCCTCCTGCTCTCTTTGCGTCTGAATCCGCGTCTGCGAAAGCTGTCTCGTCCACTCGCGTATTCTCCTCTGGTTAATGAATCCGTCTTGATCACCGTATATGACCATTGTAGGGCTCGTCGTGAGTTTGGACTCATAATCCGTGACGGTCATTGCATGTTGATGTTGCGTTGTTGTTGTTGTCTGTGTTTGTGTTTGTGGACGTTTTAACCAAGAAGACAACGATGATGATATTGATGATGACGGCGAATTAGAGGTGGAAGTAGGTGAAGAGGAGGAAAGGGAGTAGAAGGGGTTACTGAAGGAGAAAGACATGGTTGCTAATCTAGTCATCAAACCAACCGGTGGCGAAACGGCGATATAAGCGCTTCTGAATGTGACTCCTCGCTCGACGGGGTGCAAGCACTCTTCTTCAGCATGCTCTTTATTCCCGTCCTCTCTCCCCGTCTCTTTCCCCTCGTTATTATTGTTGCTGCTGGTGTTACTTTCACTCCTGTCCTGGCTCTGGTTCGAACTGCGAGGATACCTATTCTCCCGATGAGCATGAACCCTGACCCGTTTCGCACGCACCAGTAAGTCCTTCACGCTCTTCTGTATCCTCTCTTCCTTCTGCTGCTGCTGCTGATGAAACCCACCAAGTGCCCCAAAACTAGAGCTCGTACTTCTCCTCATTCTTTTTCTTGAGTCACCCTCGCCGAAGCGCATACCCTGCGACCTCCTCGGGGAGGCAGCATCTTCTGACGATAGCAGCGCGTTCTGCACCTCGGCTAGATGCTGCGCCCTAAGCCGGACATCAGCTTCGGCTGAGTGAATGAGCGGCGTAGCGAAATACGCCAGGATCTCCTCCAGGGGCGGGATCCGCGTCGTGATCATTGCTCCGTAGGAATAACCCGCTAGACACATAACGGGCGGCTGCTGCCGCGGTGGCGGAATTGATGACGATGGTGACGATAAGAGGTGGTAAACGTAATAGGCCAAAAACCCAATGACAGAGATATAATCCCCCTGTTCAGGCTTCGCAGTCCATGAAGTACGACCTTCTGACGGTGCCGCACCTCTATATCTCTCATATAATTTCTGCACGTTAGCCAGGGCCCTTTTTATTACGACTGGTAGGAAGGAACACTGACCTAAAATTAAAGGTCGCAACAACAAACCCCAACTGCAAAAGCGTCCCAGCGACGACATCGACAACGGGATCATCATAACAACCTCCTAGCGGTGCATACGGATGCGCGACAACAGCCGCATGTCCCTGCCACTTTTCCTGTCCTTGTCGCTGCACCCCATTCCACTCCTCCTCCCCGTCTCCATTCACCGCATCCGCATTGTGCTCATGTGGTGAGTTTTCTTGCTGCCGGTGCTGCTGTAGTAGTAAACAGGACGGGTGATAAATCCGACATTGGAGTTTTGTGTTATCGTGGATACTCGGAAGCGTGAAGCTCAGGTGTGGTTTTGGGAGAAGCATCCTCCAGCTTTATCTCTCTACCTCCACCTCTACCTCTACCTACACACTCCTAGAAAGTGATATTGTGTTGACTAGGCTAGACTGGATTGGACCGCGACGATAAAGTACGATTAGTTTTTGCTGTAGTGCTGTACTACCCACTTGGATGTGTGGCTTTTTTGATGCCTTTGCAGGAAGTTTCGCCCTGGGTGCCGGGGCTGGTACCAGATTTATGGAGCCTCCAAGCCTTCCAAATCGAGTATATAGCTCAACCTTAAATTTAAGCGTGACAGTCAATCAGACGGTAGGATGTAGTAAATGTGATTAATCTATTCCAGTGAGTCGGTCTGAATCGGCATCAAGAAAAAGAGCACTTCATATTTCGATATCTAAGTAATTAGCATATAATAAAAAGCGATTAGATTGGGTGGAAAGGTGTGCCAAGATGATGACTGATAGTGGTTCGCTCACCTTGTTGGAGGATTAGGCTCACTGGTTGCAGTACTGCAAGTTTGAGTATTCCGTGTGTCAGCTACTTACCTACATTTTAACTCTGAATGCGTACTTATGTAGCTGCCTCAACCAAGAATAAAGATTACTACTCATAACGCAGACAGACATATCTATCTAGGCACATAGCATAGTCTAAGGTTAGGCACTTACACAGGTACAGCCTATAACCTACCTAGACAGGCAAATGCAGCACAACACATCGAGAGCAGTCGTCTATAGAGTTCCACCTCACTCGACTACTATAATATAGGCAAACATGATAGATACCGAAGTATTTGTTAGACTCATAACGGAGCCGTTATACTATTCATACACTTTATGTAGTGGAGTAACTTGCCCCCTCGCCCATACGAAATACAAAGATCTGCTCAAGGCTCGAAACTCAGGGTCATCATTTTCTATGTCTCAGCATTGCAGTCGTGATAAAATACCCATTAACGTGTCGGTCGGCCACATGGTGTCGTACCATAGATAATTCTGTAAACAGACTCCAGGGATAAAAATAGCAACGCATGTATCCTGCCCCTCGACCCCGTTCACCCCGTTCACACTCCATGCTAAATGTTCCATTTCCATGTCAAAGGTCTAAAATATGAACCCGTTACTCATAGTGATCGTACCTCCCTTCATATTAGAAAAAGCCCCCGTGAGACAAACAAGCACAGCGAAGAGGAAACAATACACCTCATTGTCATAAGCCACTCGCCCATCCCAAGATTCCGGTTCATGCTAGGAGCCAGCTATTCCGAGGCCGACACGGGACCCCATACTCCTCTCTCCTCGGCCGCCGTCACGTTCACGGTCCACTGTGGCTCGCATGCGTCTTCCCTCCATCAGTCCTCGCAGGCCACGTTTCTGCAGTCCGATAACACTGCTGAGTTCTCCAGTCCAGACCTCCTTAGTTACCCCACGTTCACTGTCACCCACTTCGCTACCCCATTCGCTGCCCGAGGCGCTAGTGGTCGCGCTGAGTTCGGCACTTCCCGGTCGATTGACCGGCACGCTCGTGTTGATTCGCAGGCCATCCACGCGTGTCGACAAGTCCATCCCGGGCTGCGATACAGACGGCGATCGACTGCTGATCGAGTTGGCACCTCCACCTGCTGTAAGAGGCGAGTCCGGTGCAACGAAAAAATTGGGGTTCATACTGCCATCAATGCCTCGGCCGCCGCCTGCAGCCATCGCCGTAGCATTGAACACAGCTGCGGCATTTCGCGAGTCCAGCAGAGCATGGAGGCGCTCAACTACCGCTTCCAATAGCCCATCGACTTTGTAAGGACGGGCGATCTGAAGCAGTGAGCATAGGATCTGAGGCGTGCATAGTGGCGATGACGGGGAGGGTAGAGAGGAGGTGTATAGGAAGTGTAGGAGTGCCTGTACGGTGAGATATGTGTGCGGTAGGTAGAGGCACCGTGGTCGGGAGGCGGGAGGAAGAGAGGTAGGCGTGGGAGTAGAGTTGATGGTATTGGGGTCTACGGGCCCACTGCCACTCGAAACCGATGTGCCTGCGGTGCTAGGTGGCTTCATTGAACTAGTAGAAGATATATTTCCGATAGTAGTAGCCAAAGAGAGGCTGCTGTCGCCCGTATTCCGGTTCGACTGCGTGATGGTCATGGTAGACATGCGGGTGCCTGCTTGACTAGACATGCCGGTCCGCAAGGTCATCGCATCACTGCCATCTTGAGTAGCGGCTCCTTCGCGAAGCAGCTGCACAAAATACGGGCCCCATCTTCGACTGACGATTCTCGAATTGATAGGTATCCGCTCCCCGCCAGTACATAGAATATCCATGTCTGCCAGTTCTCGCAGCGCCAAGGCCTTCTCGCCTAGTTCTTCGGCTGCCCGTGAATGGGATCTGCCGCCGGCCGTCCAGCCAGCCTTCTTCACCAGGCTGAGACCGGGTGCCATGAAGGGACTGCTGGCAGATAAGAAACCCGACATGGGTGTGCTCTTGCGAGGATTGTCATAAAATCCAAATGCTTCCAGCTCAACCATGCACACGTTGGAGAAATTGATGCGGCGGTGGTTATAATCGTCAACGAGGCTCCTCTTGCGGTTACCCAAAATAACAAACGTGTTTCGTCTGTTCCACAAGACACCCCTGTTCCAACTGCCCTGGCTAAATACGCTAGCCCCAGCGTCAATGCGAGACCACGTCAAAGTCTTGAGATCCAACGCCCACAGCGCATACTCCTGTTTGGAGCTGGTCAAATACGTACCGCTTACCACGAAGTGGGTATCAATAACACCACCATTCGGGAAGCGCAAGCCCGGGGGCGAGTAGGTACCCGACATGGGCCGCTCCGTCAATGACCCGTCGGAACTTCTGATCTGAAGTTCAAGCTTTACGTCCAGGAAATTATAATTCGAGTAAATGAGCATCGATGAGCCGGGCTCCTTAGCCTCTAAACTGAGTCCATCCTGACGCGTACTCGAACCATTAGACTTGCCAATCTTAGCAGTCACATTCGAGGGTAAGGGGGCCACCACGCTGCGGTAAGCGCCACACGATTTGCCCAGTGGCTGCGTCGATGTCCACTTCAGACTACGTAGATTGAACACGCTGATCTGCTCGATATAGTGGTTCGCTCCGTCCTGCCCGCCGACTATAATCATCTCAGCACCACCAGTTCCGTCTATGCTGACTCCAATCCGACCCTCATTCGGATTCCCGGTCGAAGGATTATGTTGAAGAGCAGAGAGCGGGGCCTTGTGAGAAACAAAAGTAGCCGACGAAGACATTATGCAAGCACAGTGGGCATATCGACCTTGTGGAGTGTCTTGAGACGGGATATACGTCCACTTCTTGGCTTGAACATCATAAATGTGAATATCGGACATAACGGTGACTTCCGGCTGTTGATCTTGGGAAGTTTGTGCGGCCTGTGGGTTAGCGGTCGGGGACATGCCTCCATAGCAAACCATTTTTGTATCTCCGAGGGCACACATGGAATGGAAGTATCGAGGAGGCGGGATGTCGCCTGTGGTTTCGATCTTAGTCCAGTGTCTCCTGATGAGATCTAATTCGTACAAATCCGCTGTTAAAGGGGCGGGTCTGCTTCGTGACAGAATACGACCGCCGAAGACATACAACTTGTCTCCGAGAATGGTCGTGGTAGCACCAACCAGGGGGTGAGGCTCCCGCCCGGTAGTTCGATGCACATTACACATCAGACCGGACAAATGAGCCGAAGAGCCGGAGGCAGATGAAGGTCCATGGCCAGCTCCAAGAGCCGGTGTCCGACCGGTTGAGGCGACCTGTGGAGAAGGTCCGGCAGAATGTGGTCCATTACTTCGAGGAGTCAGGTTATCGCTCTGACCTTCAGCCCCATCATTTCTAAAAATTCCAGCCGCACTCCCCTGATTGTTGCCAGCTTCCATGCTCCCGCTATATATCTGGCTGTTCGACGTGAACGAAGTTGCGGAATCCATCGTATTCGACCGACTTTCCATTACAATATCTTCAGGCTCGCTGAGAAAGAAACTAGTGATTGTATCTGATTTCTCGGCGGTGGAAGCGACTGGTCTAAGAGGACTTAAAGGAGAAAGGGTAGGTGATGGTGGCGCGGGCAGCGGCTTTTCGAGGCTCTCGTGTAAACTCAGGTCCCGAGCATGGCGCTGCGGTGCTGGCGTAGGATTAAAAGAAAAGGGTTTAAAAGCAAGTCTCGAGGACGATCTGGCACGTTTAAAGGATTCTTCGCGGGTCGGAATAGCGTTTTTGATACCACGATAAACGTCGGAGAAGATGTCAGAAGGTGATTTCGTGATTGGTTGTACCGAAGCTGATCTATGGTGATTCTGGTCCCTAAACCTGGCAAGATGGAAATTGTCAATGGCTTGCCAGCTATCGCGCCGTCCGGCCTGATCCCGTGTTAGTTCTGAACCTGACATGATTACGCCTCTCTATCTTCTCCCAGTGAAGAGCATAAGAACAACATCCAAAATCAGAGAAGGGACAAGGCGCTCTTCGATGTTCGAAGCGATGGTAGGTGATAGGGAATACAGCGTCCATGGAAGCAGATAATAAGACAATAGCAGATGGTAGGTAAGATAATCACAAGATAAGAAGATATTTTTTCCATAAAAGATATGATATAGTCCTACCAGGGCTGGACGGGGTTCGTGACTAGGGCGTTGGATGGGAACAAGACAGGGCACATGGCAGACAGGGTATGGGAGATGATTCATAAGAGAACTCAGTTACAAAAGAGGTGACAGAAGCCAAACATGGTACGCCAAACGTGATAAGGAAGGTTTGCCATGTATGCTGTGCCTGCCGCTGTACATGTTGTACCGAGTGTTTGGTGACGATGATGGGAATCCGGGGTTTCGGACGACATCCACCTCAAGCAGGCAGAGTTTAATCAATCGCATGTGACTAAAGACCGCGCACGTACCTCTCTCTCTTCTCTTTAGCTTCTTTCTGTCTTTAGCAATGGGCACGTCCCAGCACTATGTATGTACTTCTAAACTCTAAACCACGGTCCCCAGGCAAGGTCCAGCATTAGGAAACAAGAAAAATTAAAATTGGGTGTGGATGCTGGCGCACACGGGGATGTGTAGGCCTTCCCTGTCGCTTCAGGGCTGCTGTCTGTTACCACGCGGCTCTTAGCCGTCGCGCATCAACTTCGTCGTACGTTTTAAGTGCGGAGTGTTTGCAACCGACCAGAGCGCGATGGTGTCGTGTCTGAGTATCGAAGGAGACGTTGCCGTCAATGAGAGTCAATGGGACAAGAAGCTGACAATATGGACTCGAAATGACAAGCGGACGAGTTCAGCTGTTGCTCCAGATGTCCCGATTGTGTGGGGGGGCCATGAGCCCATGGACGGATAGGGTATAGTGAATAGCAATTAGGGGATAGGGATTTTCAGGGGCACACATAAGCACGTAACGTGCAAGGCATCCGTTTCAGTACTGTATAAGGCTGCTTATATAACCCCACTCTACCTTTGATTTCCACCAGCACCGTGACGTGCGTACAGCTGTACTGTACGCCAAAACGGTCTGCCTACCATGTAGATAAATATATATAAAGTGCATAGGTACAGGATGTGAAGGCAAGGCAGAAACTAAAAATGAATACGAACATTAAAAGCAGCAATATATACATGTCATATTAGTAATATACACATTTTGCACTACCATTGACTACGTACTACTAGGTATGTTCACCGTTATGTTTCCTTCTGTTCCGAGGTTCATGCCCGTCTGTGAACTGCCCGCGGAATGGCAAAGCTTCAAGACTCAGGAGTAGACTCAGGAGTAGACTCAGGAGTGCCACTCACGAGTCAATTAGGCCCGGTATTGATTTCTAAATCACGGCAATATAGAACTGTACTAAACATAACTGAGCATTCACTATTTGCTTTTGTATTCTGCAGTGTGACATGACAATTTGCGCACTCAAAAATATCACGCTGCATGTTCTTTGATCATTGTCAATGGCGAACGCGTCCTGGATCTTTTATCGGACTGAAACTCGATTGTATTTCTATTAAGGATAATTCGACAGAAGGGGGACATGGAACTATGCATTATTTTATCAACCCCTGAACCTGGAGATGTTCAAGGTTGACACGTAAGAGCTTATGAATGCTAGCAAGGGAATTAGGAGGCCAGTCACAAGAAATATATACATATCGACATGCACCAGATAGAGCGCAGAGACTGGTACAGAGTCTCTTACAATGATGCAGAAAGGACAGTTCATTGACCAGGGCAGTGCTCTAAGGCGTTATTTGAGGATATCTTGATTTTTTGTCTCATTTATTCATTGTATTGACAAATGAAAAACCACATCCAACGCTCAAAAATGAGTGCTGAAGGCTACTAGACTACATCTTTTGATCTGTTTCAAGATGGTAATTCTCTTGCGAATAGTGAAGATGCATTATTGTTTTGGCCAGTTTATGACACGAGCGCATCAATTTTCTTAGCATGAAGAGGTTAGTAGGCTATCACGAGACAGCACTTTACGAGTCCTGGGGAAGGGTGGTGAATCGGAGGTATGGCTTGACGGTGCGGAAATTGGGGAACAACTCCTTAGCCTGCTCGTTCTTGACGCTGGGGGCAACGATTACATCATCGCCAGGAACCCAGTTGATAGGAGTAGTAACCTTGTGCTTGTCGCCAGTCTGGAGAGAGTCGACGATTCGGAGAACCTCGGCAGAGTTACGGCCGGTAGAGGCAGGATAGGACAGGATAGTGCGGATCTTCTTGCTGGGGTCGATGATGAATACGGAGCGGATGGTGAAGGCGATTCCCTTCTCGTCGACGTTGGTGGTGTCCTGGTAGTCGATCCTACATAGTGGGTGGTATGCGTTAGTCAAGCTCAGACAACAATTCGTCTTGCAGTAAATAAAGGATCGAGCGGTTTCTCACATGTCGTATAGGTAGGCGACTTTGCGCTCCTTGTCGGCAATGATGGGGAAGGAAACCTTGCCGCCGGTAACCTCGTCGATATCCTTGATCCAGCCCTCGTGGCTGCCGAGGGTGTTGGCAGACAGGCCAATCAGCTTGACACCACGCTTGGTGAACTCGGGCTCAAGCTTGGCAAAGGCACCGAGCTCAGTGGTGCAAACCGGGGTGAAATCTTCAGGGTGTGAGAAGAAGACTACCCATTTGTCGCCAACGAACTCGTGGAAGTCGATAGGGCCATTGGTGGTGTCGGCCTTGAAGTTGGGGGCAACGCTGCCGAGACGGAGACTGGAACGAGAAAAGTCAGTAGCTGTCAATGGATAAAGAGTAAACTATGCGATAAATAGACAAGCCGGTGGTACTCACGGATCAGGACGAGATTCAGAAGCCATTTCGAATAGGTGTTTGATAAGTTGGGAGGTGGTATAGGAGGGGAGTATGGAAAATTATAGAAGTGGTTTGTTATAGGAATAGTATGGAGAGCAGTATAGGGTATAAAGAGCAGGGGAAAGCTAACAAGAAGGGTATCACAAAATAAAGCAGAGTAGAGATTAAATAGAGCTGTTTCGGAGGGGCAGGCCCCAGGAGATTTATTTATCTAGATCAGAGACCGTACCTAATGTAGTACGTCCCCTTACATTATGGTTAGCTGAGTTCGCGATGGCGCGATCTCACTATATGATTACATTATAAATGGGGGGTGACTATGGGTGGTCATCCGTCCCCTAATTTTCTTTTTCCGTCTTCGAGTTACTACCATACCATTCATTGCCTTTTGCTCCCAACCCAAATCGTCTGTTGCACACCTTATAGCCGTAGTAAAACGAAACGACCTAACTTCAGACATGCGGTCCAGGACACCGAGCCGGTACTTCTATAGAGCCGGGTCCATATGTACTGTACGACCTCTTTTTAGTGAGACGCTACCTAAATTGGCCATCTCATGCATCTCACTTTTCTCAATCGGCGACCTACTTGCAGCTGATGCGTCATGGTACGCTGTGCAATAATTGTTTTACAAAGAAACCCCTCCCCCTCGTCTGCCCAGGTGGTAACCCCTCCTCACTGTCGTTGCTCAAAGCCCCTCACTATACCCTTTCCAGACAAACGCTACTGGATTGCGTGCTGCGTGCCGCTGTTGATTGGCCCTTTCCAACAGCTTTCCCCGCTGCCTCCAGATATTGTCATTTCTGCCTGTCAATTTCATCATCCCGGACTCTCGGTACCGTCAGTGAGAAGAGCCGGTCCGGACGGATGTCGGGGCGCCTCTTTCTCAGCCTCGACCGGGACTCTGCTCCCTATATTCGTGTCAACGCGAGGTTCCAGCTTCCGTAAAGGGAAGACGAGATCTTATATATGTATTTTACAATACCGGCATATGCAGTACATGTGCGTATGTAGCACCGATGTACATGCATGAGAAGATGCCACGTTATGACGATTACCTGTAACCTCTGGTGCTAACAATATAGAATGGACTTGCTTCTGCTCAGCCCTATTGTACGCCCATTCTGGAACTCACGTGAGAATATACACCACGTATCGTCCTGGACGGGAGTCTTGAGTGAAGGAAACAAGGTAGTCCAATTTACATCTGCTCGGTGTTTGGTGGTAAGTGTCTCGATCAGGTTTATTGCCTGTCTCGACAAGGTTGTTTCGAGCCTGAAGGGCAATGGCATAACCAATACCGGAATTGAGCATGTTTTACGAGCGACCTTCTAGGGCAGCATATATTTCATCATTCACGCAGGTATAGGAGCTTCCACATGTCTTGTGGATTCGTGGGAGAAGAGACGAATTCGAATTTTACGCACGCAGTCTTGGTACTCATAGAGCCTAAGATGATCACTGATACCTCCTACGGCCCAAACCACAACGCCATGCTTTGCCAGCCCCGTTCCCGATACAAACTCAAAGGGGAAGCGACCTTTTCCTTTTACCATCCCAGGATCGAAAGTATTTCGCACTTTTGGGGATATTTTTGACATGGAAATCTAGTACCCCAACCAGATAACACCCCGTGGAACCATAAGCAAAAATCCGCGCCACTTTTCCCAACACCGTACGATGAACCCGAGTCGCGCCACGAATCATGCCATGATGAAGATCTTTTTGTGGAAAACCCCTTCGCAATTATTGCGGGAAGTCTCCTCTCAACGCAAAAGTAAAGGAGAAAGAGGAGGATGAGGAGGAGAAGAAGAGGTAGAAAGAGCAAGAGAAGTTCCGGCTGCGCCTAAGAAGCCTGGCTCTCGTGGGCCTGAGTACACTCGTCGCAAAGACCACCGGCCTCTGACTCTTCGGTCGTGACGTTTCTCTCTTCGCATTCTCCGTTTTCGGTGTACTCTTCGCAGTCGCTGGTCTTAAGCACGTCACTCGTATACCAAGCACCGCAGTCGTCGCAGTACCACATCAACAGCATATATGTGCACATCTGGTCTCGTTGCAAATCTGCTTATTGCTGCCAGGGACTCCGGGACAAATGGGTAATTAGCATAGAGCGCTTCGACATGGGTGGTGGTGTACGGGCGACGCCGGGTCGAGCTTACTCACTGGAGCCTCAATACGCTTTGGGATGTTGATTCAGGGAGTCATCTTTGCAACCAAGTAACCGGGGTTGAGTTTCAAAGGAAAATGACCATTTCCACGGAAGCGGCCGTATTGTATAGCATGAGATGAGCCCAACTTCATTCATCCCTAACCTACACACTCGCGCCTAACAATGGCAATACTGACCACGCTGGCACCACTCCGGGAATGAGCATATGCCACACATGCAAGGCGGCGAATTAAGCATATCGACATGGCGAATGTGCACCTAAGCAGTGCTAAGACACATAGAAATCAAAAAATGAAGTAACAGAATCAAGATTTATTGATTGGGTGCATAGTAGATGAGTGTAGATGGCGGCATCTCGGCTGCATACGACTCCATCCCCGATTGAAGTGTGCACAGAAGGGCCAAATGAGAAGCAGTTGTTGATTGGCCACCTAAACCGCCGGGTTACACTGGCACCTAAAGCCCCTGGCTGTCTCTAGAAGCGCCGCGGAATATGCATCCCCGGATCCACGGCTTGCACATGCTTGAATACCAGCCATCGGACAAATCCGGCTCGAGTCTAAACGCATTTCCGGGCTCGGCAACGTCTGTCATACCAGACAGCACCATAATATGCACTCTACGGGCATCCAAAGCCAAGAGTTATCCCGGTCCCAGCTGCTTTAACGATGTATCCTCGATCTGCACGTTAGATAATTAGGTAAAAGCAAAAGTGCTTCGTCAGCAGGTGGAACATATGACAATTGCGGGGTGAGCGACCCGTATGGGATGCTGCGCAACATCAAATTTGCGTTTTTCTAGACATGTCAGTTAACCGCTCTAGGTTGCATCAAGATTGCTCTCGAAAAAGACATACCCAATTCCACTCAAATTCTCCGTGTCTATTCGGTTCTTCTTGTCCACACCGCCGGCTATTGGGTTCGCCCGGTAGTTGAACAGGTAATAATGAAGCTGGCCGTCTCCAGGACCAAACTTTTGGTCTTCGAGGAACAGACCGTTATCCATCAACGACAGGGCGTTGTACACGTCAAACTTATATTTCTTGCAGTACACCAATGAGTCAGAAACGAGAGCGTTTAGGCGAGCCTTGAGAGCCTGTTTGTCCAGGGGGTTAACAAGGCCAGCCTCGGTTGCGTAGTAAAATAAGTAAGCGGCTCTAATGTTCGTATGCTTCGGATGATTGATCACCGAGGATTCGAGGCAATAGAATGAGATAAAATCTGTTATTTTCTTATGTTCATCCTTCGAAACAGATTAGTATGGGGAAAAAGACGATGCGGAAGTGGGATGAAGGGGCTTACTTCGACGACGTATGTCCACACAACTTGTTCCTCGGGCGCATTTGTTTTGTCATGGAGTAGCCAATGCTCCACTTCTTCTTTGTCGAACGTCGCAGCCATATCGTATTTAGCAAGATATCGTGTAAGGAGGTCTTGTACGGCTTCAATATCCTTCTTCTGCATCTCTCTTAATCCCCTCGTTGAAGTCCTTTCCGGAACAGCGTACTTCCGTATCTGAAACTGAGGCTTGCTATTGGGCGGTAGCGGACTGAAGCCGACGTCATACAGCTTTTGCCAGTTGATGGCGCGATGGAAATACCGACAGGTGCTGACAGGCTTAGGAAGCACAATGCCACCAGTGTAGATGGCCTGGAAGACACCGTCCAAGTTGCACAGGCGCGTAATCTCTTTTATTAAGACGGGAGCAAGTCGCTTGGAGCGGAGTTTCTTGTGGATGCAAAGGAAATTAACTTCGGAGGCGTGGAGGATCTGGTCGCGAACGCGTAGCTCGACGGGGATGGCGGCTATAAAAGCAACAAGCCTCTTGGACTCGGATGCGCGCACTCCTCTGTGCCACTCCTTCTTCCACCCCGGTGGCATCATAGCCCTATTAGGGACAATACGTCAATACGACGGTTCCTCTTCATCTCCCAGAGCACAGAACTCACCATTTTAAGATGCTGGCCGAATAGTTAAAACGGAACATGGCCTCGTCGTCCTCAACGTAATGGCCGTTTAGGAGCTCCCAGACTTCCTTAAGCTGGGCATCGTCGTTTAGGTCAAGGGTGGCCCACTCGAAACCGTGTAGCATAGGAGCGGGCTCTTTTGCGATCTCATCGACTGTCTGTATTTTGATTGGGCCTTCCTCGAAGGGTTCGTTGGAACTTTGTTCATCGCCAAACTTGGGTACCGGCTGAGTGGCCCAGAACTTGTAAGCACCCATATCCTTGACATTCTTACCACTTGAGGCAAGGCCAGTCATGATGTCTTGTAGGTTGAGGTGGCGAAGGGCTTCGGCGGCGGCATCGGGGCCATCGTTGGACGAATTGGCGAGCTCAGTGGCCAAGGCAGGGTTGAGGTCCAGAAGTTGGGTGACCTGCTCGTTAGAAAGGCCATCAATTGCCTTGTGCAGCTTCTTCGCAGCCTTTTCCTTCTCCTTGCCCTTGCGGTTTGCTGGTTTGGACTCCTCAGCCATGGTGGCGACGAAGTTGAGGGAAAATAAAAGAATTAAAGCCGGAGATGGCCAGGGGATTAATGCTCGCAAAAGAAAATAGTCTCGGAATCAAGCTGTTCTCGTTAAGAGGATGTTGAGATCTAGGACACATTGCAAATCAAACGTCGTTCCTGGTAGGTAACCTTGGTTCACCAGATCGCGGGGGCTGTCCCGCGTTTCGATAGTGGGGTAAGCCGCAGTTCACTAATCCTAATACAGCGAGCAAGGTCCCTGATACTGCTGATAGAGCCTGACTGCCGACTCCTGTGCACATTTCAGGTAGAAATTATAAGTAAATATTAACATCAGCATATTCCACATTGGGCCATCCCACTAAGTGACTATCCAACAGGGGAAGCAATTAAAGTTGCTGAGTACACTGATATTCTGCCTTGACTCTTGTATCAAATTATTATTTCATTCGACGTCGACGAAAAGGCTCTCATCACAGCAAGTGGTATGGCAGCCGATAGCATAACGGCATTATGTCCTGAGGGTAAATGTTAGCAAGTCAGTTATATCTCGTTTACTGCCCGTGGGTAGTTCAATGTACCTCCGTATGGAACCAATTCCTGCCGAATGGTAATGCCTGGCTCAGCCGTGACAAGTGAAACGAATGTCCCATCATCATGATAGGTGCTCACTTTCTCTTTCCACGATGCAAACGCCTCGTTGTCTAAAGCTTGGCCTATTGCTGCACTCGCAGCTGATTTGAACAGCACATCGCTTTCATGGCACGGGATTTCCAGATCATTCTTCGCATGAACTAACTGAAGATGTAGTCTTGTCTTAGTCAGGCGGACTATCCTGGGGAGTCGGTTCGCGGATTCCCACTTGTCTACAATGAAGCTTTGGAAAAGGCGTAACAGCGGCGGGATAGGACGGAAGGGCGAGAGAACAGGAATGAAGCCAGCACCACTATAACTGCTAAGCAGATCAGGCGCGTTTGAAAACCCGGCAATCAGAATGACGCCGGCGAACTCAACACCCTTCATGGCAAAGCTCTCAACGACACCGCAAGTAACAGCAGTGCCCAGACTCTGGCCCATGACAACGATGCGGCTGGGTGACACGCTGGCAACATTAATTGCCCAGTCTATTGCCGCGACTCCATCTTGAATTAGACCTGACTCGGAAGGCGAACCCTGGGAAGGCAGTATTAGCAATTCCCTCAAACACAAGAATATCAGGCTGGTACTGAGATGGCCATACTGTCGATTTCCCGTAACCCCGGTAATCAATGCTTAGAACGTGGAAATCCGAAGTATCCGTGAGAGAATGGAAATGGTCTGTTCTTAAGCCTTGGGCAATATGGCCTGCATTCTACATCCAGTTGTCAGTGTCATAACCGGGACATATATAGCCTTTTGCAAGCTCTGGCACATACTCCGTGGACTGCAAATGAAGTCATTCTATTAGTCTGGGACAACGCACAAGTTCAATATAGGCAAGTTGGCTCACATGAAATAACAAGCTTTGCATTAGGGTCGTCTCTAAGTATTCTAAACGAGTCTCTTGTAGTAATATCATCAGAGAAACCAGCGGGAGAAGCCTGAAGCTTTGCTTCATATTTTAGGACGGAGCTGGTAGGAAGAATATGCCATGCATAAAGGGACTCATTCCCGGAACCAAGAGTGAACGGGGTGACCTGGTTTCCTAGGGAAAGAGTAGCGATTTGTTAGCCCTCAGGTTGTGGAATCATTAGATAGCAATGGCCGTTAACACTTACTCGCAAATCCCCAATACACAGGCTTGTCAAGATCGTGCCAGAATAATGTATTAATACGGTGAGCATAGAAAAAGCTATAGGTTCAATAAGTTTCAGTCTTATACTAGCAAGGTAGCTCCACGAACTCACTGTTTTTGAAAAAAGGGGAAACCACCGAGTACTATGAAGCTTAGGTAGAGGCAGATAGGGACACCGAGGCTAATGCCGATGGGAATTGCCCATTGAGATGAGCGAGACATAATGTCCGGTATCAAAATCGTCATTGCTTCACTGCCGAGTATATTCATATGAAGACTGCATTGATCCTATGTCAAATCAAGGTAGACAGTAAGAATTAGGTTCGTATAGGCTATAACGATACGACATCCTTCTAAACCTGTCTAAGTAACATACCGTATCTTAGGGACAAGGAGCTTGGAACCAAACCAAAGAATTATTTAATAGATAGACCTTGAGAACAAGGACTCAGTAAGCTTAGTTATTGTCGGAAGCTGGAATCTACCGCGGCACAACACTTTGCAGATAAATAAGGAAATAAATGTATAACACCTTACGACAAATACAATATGCTGTACACATAACCCGGTACATGCATATTGAATGTTTGAACTATTTGTGGCGTAAATGGCGGTGCAGGGGCGTGTATGCAGCGGGAGAGGAGGAATGTAAATACCTACATAGACCTACCTGCTGTATGTACCTCCCACCTCAGGTGCGTGCATGTACCCATCTAACCTACATCCTATTCGGGTCTGTCAGTCCATCCCACCTCCGGCTCTTCTACTATATCAACTTCTACGGACGGGCAGAAGCCTATAATAGCAACTTCCCAGACGCGGTTTTCTTCAAAATCGTTGTAGGCAAACCAATTGGCGAGCGTCCAGCTATCCAACATCGAGTTTCACCACCATTACGATGCGCCTCGTGCGTGCCACGGCCTAGTAGTGTTGTAACAGCTTTGTTACTGATGGAAAGGAAACGAAAGCTGCCCGCAAGGGCTGCTGCGCGTATCGAAAGTGCTTCCAAGAAGCAAAATAGTTCTTCCACCTCGCCCGAAACTTCCGCGACACCTGCACCGCCTCCAGAATCCACAGAACCTGCCAACGACACTCCATCGCCGTCTACTGCTGCTGCCACAGCGGCGGCTTCCTTACCGACATCTGTCCAGCCTGGTCAACCCTTGCCAACGGTTGAGCGACCCCAGCCCGATGACCTTCCTTTGAAAGACTTCCAGTCTGTACAGGAGAGGTACTTATCCTTCATGTCCTCTACTGTACTCCTCTACTCTGTCCAAATTCTAACCAAGCGTCTGTGTGTTTAGTTGTGTTTTGGCAGAATCCTTGTCACGATCACGTCAAAAATGGATTGACGACGGCATATTTGAGAAATACTGGACGAAACCCAGTAAGCGGAAAGGCGCTGCGAAAGAGGATGCAAACAATCCGGCAAAGGACACTATGGTGAAGATTGGCCAGGTCACCATCACCGTTGAGCCGCATGTATTGGAAGCTACTATGTATGGTGTGAAGGACCCTAAGCCTCCGCCGAATCCTAATCCGGTTGCCCGGCCTGTCTTGCAGTATGGTCCCCCTAATGGCGTTATGCCTCCACCGAAACCCACGAATACGTCCACGTCTACGTCTACAGCTACGGCTACAGCTTCGCCTTCTACAGCCGCTGTAGTCTCTACAACATCTACTGTGCAGGTGCAAGGCGCATTACCGTCGAACCAGGCAGCGCGACCGTCGCCACTGCCTGGCCATCCATCCAAAGACGGCGAAAAGTTGTCCGCGCCACAGTTTCCGCCAACTACTGTTGCTCCGCCTTCAGCGTCCCCTCCGTTCCAGCAGAGCGAGCAACACCGACCCCAGCTACCAGGCGCGCTTGAAAAACCCGTCAACTCACCCCGGGGTTTCGAGTCAGTACTAGCAGCGCCTCTCTCAGCACCCGGACATCCCCGACCACCGCAGCCACAGCCGCCCCTTTCCCAACGTCCGCCGCCCCCACCCCACCCATTGCATGCCCCTAGTCCATCACCATCCCCGTTGAACACAGGTACAGGCCCGATAGGACCCGTAGCTAGTGCTCCTAAGACAACGCCGAACCCGCCCAAACCTGCCCCGGCTGGTGCACCCGGAGCAGACCCGATTATCGTCACCTTGGCGGAAAAGGCCTCAGAAGATCCTCAACTGCGAGATCTTATGAAGCGAGTCGCGGTCGGAGAGGCTGCGGCCCATGAATTAGCACACTTCCAAAAGATCATCGATCAGATCACATTAGAGTATAAACGGAAGGGAACACAGCAGGGCCCATCTGCTGAACGTGTCATGCTAAACGGCAAATCAGTCAAGTGGTTTGCTGATGAAGTTCAAAACATCTTAGATATCGTTCTTGCAGCCGAACCAAATCTGCAGGCGGGTAATTTGCGACCACCTCCTGATGCTGACCCCGTGGTCGTACTTTTGATTCGGGAAGCTTTAGACAATCCGAAAGTTAGGGGCATGATTAAGCGCATAGCGGAAGGAAAGACGGAGTTCACGGATACTATGGAGCTTAAGTCACATATGGATAAAGTTCTCATGCAGGCGAGACAGGACGCCGAAGCTGACGAGACAGCAAAAAGATTGGATCCTGGGGAAAAGTATGAAGACCCACCATTTATTCGGTTTGGAAACACAACCCAGAATGCATCCACATCACAGAATACATCGACTCCGCAGAATGCGTCGACTTCTCAGCAAGCTCTACGATCAAAGGGTCCGCCGCCCGCCGCGAAGCCCGACTTTTCAGCAGTTGTCTTGGAGTTTGCAGGTGGAACGGGTGATCGATACCTCTTCCCCAAGTATAGCATCCTGCAATACTCTGCTGAAGGGACTCAGGTTATCGCATCTCTCTTAATTGTCCGCAAGGGTAGTAACTTGGAATATGGAGGAGATCCCACGCTCGATTATTATCAACCTGTTACGATTCGACTACGTTCATCCTCACCGAAAGTGCTCGAAAACTTGGCCCGGGTCGTCGCACCGAAGGAGGACGTACAACGATATATGGATGATATCATGGACAACATGACCCGAGCCGACTATGTTTTACTTGCGATGCGTCTTCCCAGACCAGATAGAGAAGATCAGAGCGATGAACGCGAGGATACAGGCAAAGCCGCCGAAGCGTCACAGCCTTCTCATCCACCACCTGTATTGTGGGACACCAGCAGCAAACCTACTCCCACTAGACCTGCCTCAGCAAAACCAACATCAGCAGCACGGCCTGCCAGCGATGATGACCAATACCAGTCCTTCATTGCAAGCGTGAGCCAGCCGCCACCGGCATAAGAGCGTGCTACAGTCTGTTCATGTGCAATTTTTTAAAAAAATTTTAAAGGCATGCTGAGTTGAGTCGACGAGACCAAAATTGTAATTGCTAAATACCCACTGCTAGAGGTTATGGAAAACGAGGGGAGGGATTTGCGATTTATTATGGGTGGGAAAAGCTCTCTTCGCGAGCTGCCCTACTCGGGCCTGGGTTATCTGGCGTTGCATAGTTTTCAACCTCTGGAGCTTTCGGCCCATTCTTGTTTACCTGAAACTAGATGGCTTTGTTGCTTAGTTCACGGGTGCGGGGCTTAATGAATAGACATGATTATCGCATTTCTGTGTTGGTTGACTGGATGGGTTAAACTACAGCAGCGCACATTTGACAGTGAACTGAGACGGGGTGAGTAGTACTTGATGTAGTTTGTCGGTCTATTATTCTACATGTGTCTTCGTTTGTCTTTCTTTTGCAGAGTGAAAAAAGGTGAAGGTGCGCAAGATAGTAGCTTTGCTCGGCTTCCATAAACACAGATATATAAAGCTTTGTTAAACAAAACTCTAACAGCGTGTAGAGGTAATAACGATAGCAAGAAGCCAGGTTAGGTACCCTATCTTAAGAAGGAGAGTTCTGAGTCTAACTCGGACAGTGAGAGGCGGGTGCCTCTCTTCGCTTGCTCTTTAGTACTCCTTTCTATTAAAGCAATCGGGTTGATAGTAAGCGGTATGGCGGTTTATCGGCCGCTTAGTTGTTCGCCTCTGGCGCATGATTCGGCGAGTAATTCGTTGAAGTATTTGGTCTTCTGTGCTATGGGCCCGTCTGTGTGGGAGAGATGGGGTTGGATGTTACTATGTAGTCTGCTTCGGAAATAGGGGTGTTTGATGTGTATGGGGAGGTGGGAAGGAGGGTTGGGAGGTTGGGGAAAGGGAAGAGTAGCTTCTTTCTCTTCTTGTTCTTCGTGTGTCATGCCATATTTTCACATGGCTTCATCAGCAGATACCATTTCGAGGGGATAAAAGAAAAGAGAAGAAAAGAAAAAACTTACGACCCATCCCCTCAACCACAACCCCCTTGCCCGGTCTCAAAAACTCAATCAGCTTATGTGCGTGCGGCACAGAAATAATCCTGTCCTCCGTCCCATGCAATACCAATATCCTTTCCCTGCCGACCTCGTCCCCGATCTCGCGCAGCTGCTCCGCGGACTTGTGATGCCAGCCCACGGCTATCAACTGCATTAGGAAACCTGACCGAGTGAATCTCTCCTTGTCGAGCTGCTTGGTGATCTCCTGTGCCGCGAAGCGCGCGTAGTTGCTCTCGAAACGCTTGTATGGCCATGACCCTCCCCCGCCTCCTCCTGCTGCTGCTGCTGCTGGCGGAAGACATCCAGGTATGCTAGCATCAGGCAGCTCGGCGTCGTCGGGTTGAGCTAGCCAGTCTGCTGGGAATAAGTTGTCTGCTGTGTAGGCGACTGTGCGGTCGAGACTGTTGTTTTGGCGAATTAGGTGTTAGTAGGGGTTCCAGGAAAGGATATATTCCATCATTCTTTGGCTTGGTCGGAAGGAACATGATAAGAAAAACCTATCACATCATTCCAAATGAAGTCACTGCTCCTCTCGAATGTATTTGTTCAACATGGGACAGCTCTCTAAAACTGACCTTTTGGGTAGGAGCATCGTGATGCGATTTATCACTATTAGATAATTAGGCAGATCTGCTTTGAGAAGGGACTCTGAGTTACATACTGTTCTCTGAGAAGCTTGTCGTGTTCTCAATAGCCGCTGCCGTGCTAATCAGGTTGAGACTGGCTATCCGATTTGGCGCTGCATAGGCGAGTTCTTGGGCAATCACTTTCCACTTTTCGTCAGCATTTACATGTCTTGAGTGATCAAGTAGGCTCGACAAATCGGAATAAGGGCATGTGTATTCGGTGGCTTGTGCACGGGAGTAAAATAAAGAAAGGGAGTGGTAGATTGCTACTTACTGCCTCCCACTACATATTTTGATGATTAGTTAGTTATCTTGATGATATTTATTTGTAGTATCCATATAGTGAGCGTGAAAAGAGCCTTGGAATCTGGTTGTCTATGCCAGGCAGAGGATGGTCATGTGAGCAATACGTACTACTGATCCCACATATGTGTACCTGGCGTTCACTCGTCCAAGACAGGTGGTCAACTATAACATCAAAGTTAGTGATTGTAATATGAGGCTGCACACAGTGAGTACCGGGAGCATGTAGAACAAAAGGGGGTGCTTCCTGTGGAGACGTCACTTACGCACCTCGAGCAGATCAGCTGCCATAGCTGACGTGCTATACCGAAGTAACGGCTTATCGGATCTGCCCATGCCTCGGTTATCTACAAGAAGGACTGAATATTTGTCGCCCTTTACGTGTCCAAAATGTAGAGTCTGCCTTTGCCAAGCCGACTTCAGGACTCCCAGGCCAGAAATGAGCTGGCATTTTGCCCGATAGAGTTAGCTTAGCCGTTCTGAAACATGGCTGCTATATATGTTGAGAGGCATAGACAGTTTCATAGAGATTCCATGAGCGTAAAAAAGAAAAAAGCAAAAAACAGTGATGGGAGATGGATATCACCCCTCCTTAACCCCGGTCTTCCTCACCTTGTAACCGATTTCGTTTGGCGGATGGGTGAAGTTCAAGGGGAGGACTGCTAGGAAAGAGAACGTACGATAAGTTTCACCGGACCACGACCATGAACCTCCCAGTGAAGATTGAACGGGCCGCCCCTGCCGGCGGCAACGGGCAACATGCCCTCTTGATCGGGGTTAAGTTGCCATATCGCTGAAGGGAACGCATCTGACTTGGTCACCTCATCAACTGAAGGAAATGTAGTTACCGTCGTCCTGGAAGAGTTTCCAGTTAGTCACAATAACGACTGTCTATGTGCCAATGGGGCATCGAGCACACCATCTTACAACCATATGAAGCAGGGGCTGAAGAAATGGGACAGGGATGAGGCACTCACATCTCGATGTAAAACCAGCAGCGCTGTAGTATTTTCGAGTGGTGTCACGAGCATTAAATGTAACCAGACTTGATTTTCCTTACTAATGTCTCAACAATCAAATGATCATATTCGTATCCGGCGTGGTTGGCGATATAATAGGATCTCCGTACAATATGAGTCGGTAGATCTAGTTCAAGATTGGTGGTCGCCTCGGCATGTGACCGGTAGTTTACTGTACAGTCCGATTCCTACAGGTAGTCGCATATAATGTTATTAAAGGGGCTGGCTTATGCTTTTACAGACTAGTATGCAATATTCGAGTTAAAGAAACGGAAGGTTATGTGATTCACAAACTCCTGTTGCTGACGTACACTAATAGGGATGGTCAAAGTACGCGTCACCACTTTGAGTGATTCATAGCTAAACATAAGGACATTGAATATGATTGCCTAGCCGTGACATGGGTTGCTTCGTTGTTTCTGGCAACCATCCGTGAGACACCGGCGCGGACCGAGATGAGATCCGGTCAACATCGGAGTATTATCAAGTGCGGTGGTCAAATTTCAGGCCTCCTTGCAACGTCCGTTCAGATCAAGCTCCGAACATACTCGGTATCATCTGAGACTCACGCGATGGGTAGTTGGATATAAGTAGGACAAGGCCAGCTCATATAAAATCACAAACTAGACTTGTCAGTGTACATTGTGTTCCGCTGCGACTCACCGCCATTATAAGCTAGACCCATTAGCCCTCCTCCACGATGAATCTAAGCGTGAATCTCGGTCGTTTCCTTGCGCCTCTTCATCTCCTCTCGTTCTCAGCTCTGCTGGGGGCACAACTCTACCAGACTTTTATCGTGGTCAAAGTCAGTTTTAGCGCCCTTCCCCGGAGCGCCTTTACCACTCTTCAGAAGCGCCTGTTCCCCATCTACTTCCGCACACAATCTCTGTTGTTATTCATAACGGCTATAACGGTTCCTGTCCAAGGCCCGCTTGCATTGGTCGCGAATAAGGCGACTTGGATTCCCTTCACAGTCGCAGGTGCAACGGCGACATTGAATTTGCTGGTTTACGGCCCACGCACTCGCCAGCTGATGACCGAAAGGATCCACCAAAGTGCGTCGAATGCCCCTTCACGTAAGCAGAGGCTCTTTAGTGCTGACATGCCTCTTTTTAATTATTACCGTGGACAGAGACGCGAGATGCGCTGAAACAGAATACGGACGACGGTGAAGTTGGTCTCCAAGCTGTTGGTCCTGAGATGCAACAGCTACACCGGTCCTTCGCACGCGCACATGCGATGAGCATTCACTTGAACCTCTTGACCATCGGGGCTACTCTGTGGTGGGGTTGGACGTTAGCTTCGAATCTGGACCGGGAAATGGGAGTTGGAGGAGTTCTGAGTTGACAGCCGTGCGCAGCTCGGTAACAATCCGGTGACATCCTTGTCACTGCCCAGAGAAGGAAGTGGCAGTCGCGGCGGCCAGGCTTCCCCCAACGGGGATGAATTTCGTCAGCATAAGCAGGGGACTTCGCGGTCGATCTACCATAAGCTTAAGCCCCCCGCCGGTATGCCCGTCGCCAAATGGGTACAGTGTGGACAACGAGCCTCTTTTAAAACCGCTCACCTCAACTCGGCCGAACTGATAGCCAAGAGAGATAGTCTTTTTGGATACTAAGTAATATCGTAAGGATGAATAAGCAACGCACATAATTTTTATTTGTGACTTAGACAGAGACGTCTATAGCCGTATTCAGAGCAAATTTCTCGTGTTTACAACCTGCTACCTCGTCTTGCCCGGTATGGGCAGGTACCCTACAAGACGGCCGGGAGGAAGTGTTTCTGCAAGGGGTCAAATGACTCCAGGCAAGTTATGTATCTACGCTAATAAGGAAACCTGTCCTTTCACGTTAGCGTGCCAAGTTTAAGGTAAGTTGTCATGTACGTACAAGGTCTCGTTCTTGGGACGCTCGCTACCCACACCAAGAAAAGGGTATGTCTGGCCCTGAGTCCTAGCATATCCATCAACTTGATTATTTCAATGTGCTTATCCTGAATGCGACTACTTGCCTATGATGAGTTCCTAAAATAAATCCATCCTAAGAGCTATACGACACCTACAGCATTATAGACCTTATGGAAGGGTTTATGTGACGAACTTGAATACGATATACAAAGTCCTCTAATATAACATAGGTTAAGGGAGTATGTAGGTAGGGTTACTCCAGTGAGTGAGGCGGGAAGAAGCTATGGCGGCTTACAGTATATTCTTAACATGTACTGCTGGACCGTAAATGGAATATAGGCAGGCCTGTGCAAGTTAGGTAGTGCCCACCTATGTACAGTACAGTAGAATACCGGCTAGAGATGCGGGGAACCGGGAGGGCTGCCGAACGACGATCCCAAAATGTCTCGTACATTAGATCACGAACTGTTGGTAGGCTCTAGGCCCAATAGGTGAAGACAAGGAGGCTATTGGAAATGCTAATCACGACTACCTATGTATGTACATAGTATCCAGGCCCTCATCCGGCGACTATTCAGAGTGCCCAAGTAGGCAAGTAAGTACGTAGGTAGAGGGCACCCGAGTGACAGATAGGCAATCACATCGTACAGTTTTAATGAGTAGAGTTTGTTTACGTTACCTGCCTTGCTTATCCGGGAGTCTGGGACAGCTCAGTCTGGGACAGCTCAGTCCGTGACTCCGGTTTCTAATCACCTAAGAATCTGAGATGCAGCAAGCATACCCTACCTACTTGGCATGCCTTATCCACTGCTGGTACAGATTGCTGGGTGCCTTACTTGCAGTCCTGCGTACCTACCTACTTACTACCTCCTTACCTCGGCGACATTGCGGCCGGTGCAGGTGGTGTAACAAATCATGCCCGTGCTATACTATTATACCGACATGGCTGAGGTAGCATTTCTACTGCGTATGCGGCACATAAGAAAAAAACTGTTATACTACTGCAGGGCATCTTACCTCCTAAGGCTTCAAATGCCTACTACTACACCCTAAGACGTCCTTAATACCTCCCCAACTACTGGATTTGGTAGGTACAGCATGTGACTAGAGGATTATGTACAGTAGGGACTCCACCAAAAGGAAGTTCTACACCACACCTGCATGTAACAGAAATTGACGAGATTCAAGGTTGTAGGGCAGATCGGCCCAATCAAGCATACGTTTTCTTCCTGAGCCTCTTTTTGGGAGTGGGGTAGTTTGGGGGTTCGACCACAGAATTTGCTTCTCCCTACCTATCCCTACCTACTCCGCTAGGCACCTATTCCCTACCATCACTTATCTAGCGTCATCTGTCTACCGTAGGTATGTAGATACCTGCCTCTTCCCAGTGTGTGGCATGTAGGTCTCTTCCCCCTATTTATCACTCTCTATTTTTACAGTAGGCGCGTCCTCGTGAGTTTCCCTTTTCATAGGATACGTGCATGGAAGGGCGTCGCAGCGTACGAACACCATGTAAGGTAGATAGAGACTCCTACAGCACAGCAGCCTTCTTACGTAGGTAGAAACAAGTTAAGCGCAATTCAACAAAATCATATGTATACGGATATGCTGTGCAACCAGTATGACGTTACTTTACTATGCTACATAGGTAGCACTAGTGGTAAGTATGTGGGCTGCGAACTTAGGTCAAATTTATCGGAACGCGTAGGCGCGAGATCCGTACTGTGTCGTTGGTACAGTACCTAGGTAACCTAGGTAGGTAGCCTGCAGGCCTTTAGCAGGTAAGATGGCTAGAGACCTACCTACCCTGTTGAACCGGCTGGGCAACACCTGAGGTCCGTTATTGGCGTGGCTTATTTTCTACAGAGTACAGCAGCATATGGTACCACCGGGACAGCCAATACCGCCGCCAATACCTACCAGAACTGCTGAACTCCGCCCGGCTTTTCTCGATTTCTTGGGAACTAACTAAAATAATAAAATAACCTGCGCTCATTGCCGTAGGAGCCGTGGAGATATATTTATTGTTAGTCCTTTGCCGGGAAAACGATCAATCCAGTACGTTCCCCGGAGCTAGTGATGCAGGAGACAACTGAAGAGCTGCTCCGTTCTTATTGGGCCGGTATTCTCACCACGTCGCAGGAGGATCACGAAACAAATACCTACAAATCCTCCTTGCCCGCTTCCCCCCGCCCTCCAACTTTTTTGTTCAGCCTTTCCATCTTCTCCGCCGCTCAGTAAAATCTACCTACTGCCGCACTTGACGTCCTTGTCGCCCTCGTCACGCGTTTTCCCCTCCTTATCAGCGATCATCGACCATCGATCATCGAGTATCATCACTGTCGTATTCGTTGCTACCGTTGCGACCGTTGCTGTCCATCCCGTCACCCAGCATCGTCGCATTATCGTATTATCGTATTATCGTACTATCGCAAATCTCCGGGAATCGTTCATACCCCTCCACTCCACCATGGAGCCCATCACCAAGGTCTGGCTGTTCACCCTCAACGCACGCCACAGTATTATCGAGGCTACCTTCTCGGGCTTCTGGAACGAGACTCTAATGATTGCCGCTTCATACACCACCGAGCGGGGTGAGCCTCACACTCTCTTCCAATGCGAGGATGAGCCGGATCTTCTCGCTGTCGTATGCGGTTACCACTCCTTGCAGGCGAGCATCGATGCCGAGAAGGCCCTCGGCGAGAGACTAGCCCCGCATTTCTTTGATTTCATCACTCACAGGGAACTCTACGTCCTGAACATAGACGTCAGAGACCTGCCTCTGACACAGACGGGAAGGATTGCCATGGCTTTCTCGGATGCACAACCCAATGATGCGCCAGCGCTGCCTGGCAAAGGAGACTGGGCTATGCAGCTGGAATCACTCTATGTCGAACCTGTTGACGAGAGCAAGGCAAAGAAGAAATGGGTTCAAATTGCCACGGCGGAAGATGCTGCCCGGTTAGGCAAAGTGGGAAAATCCCAGTGTTTCAATATGATTATGGAAGCCCATATTGCCTCGGAAGCCGCATGAGCGCCCATGCCATGCAATGGCCGATTTCGTGGCGGGTGCCAAAAGCGCGCACGTCCGCCCTCATCCCTTTCTATGGCTGGACCGCCATCTGCGCCACCTTAATCGAAACATCGCACCTACCATCCCCAACGAAAATATCAAGAACGTTCTTGGAGAACTAGGTGCCGTTCGCACACATGGATATATAATCCTCCACTGCAATAGGCATATTAGAGTTTGCCGACTTTCTGTCCAAACAGGGACTCCCCCTTCGACTTGAGGATGTACATTAAGGGGGGGGACCAACACGGCAGTTGGTTTACCGCTACGCCCCGTCGAATGTCGGGTGTCGGTCGGGGTGTTGGACGTTGCTTTCGTCCCTTTGTTCTGAGAAGGAAAATCCACAGGGCTTCTATACGCCGAACCGTACACTGGACGTATCAGTCTCGGAATACCTGGCCACGCCCAACTCTCCATGACCTCTACCGAATCGCATATGATAGAACACCAGAAACTACGGCCTTTTCGAATCGAATACCCTATAAGATATACCCATCTACTTTTTTAGGCGGCGTTATTTCTCTTAGTCCCACTGAGGACCTGGAATAGTCGCATTTCATAAATTGAGGGGCCCTAATGATGATGACAACAATGATCATGAGAAGAAAGCAAACATCTCTCCTCCGGACTCAAACTCGGGACATATTGTTGAGCCTACACTGAAGAACCGGCGCACATCGGGAGGAACAGGGGAAAATAGAAAAAGGAATATGGGCGTTGCATATTTCTCTGTTCATGGCCTCTCTATCTACCTATTCAACCCACAGGTATTCGGTATATCATGTCGGTAGAGTTCTCCAGCTTTGTCAAGCTGAATAAAGAAACAAATACCCAATCAACATAGCTGGTATCCTTTTACGGAAGTGACTAAAATCGGTAGCTATTTACCTGGTGATTAATCTTTGTTTATTTGTGCTGCCTACCTGTACGAATTACGGGAGTAACTTGCACATGGAAAATATGTACACTTCCGATTCTACTACTTACAGCCCAAAGCCCAAGCCCAAACCGAAGACCAGCTCTTCATCCATTCACCCACTCAATACAAGTTCAAGCTTTCCCTTTGCCTGTCTCTCCGTTCTACCAGGCACGGCACACTGCGCATGGCCGCCCGCTCCCAAGTCGCACGTATCGGATCCAGGGCCAGATCTGATGTCACGTACGCACTTGCGTACACGTAGGTACAACACCTTTGTTAGGGTGTGACAGAAGTAGGGAGTTCAGGTGTGCCGCAACACGAGGTCCAGCCGTGTCATGTTATACACGCGGGTCCATGTCCATGGTTCCGGCGCCAAGGAGCTGAACGAGCAAGGAGGCGAGGGGGCGCAACATTACCGGACTAAACAACTCCGCCACAACTTCGCCTACGCCTACGCAACAAAAGTAATGGCTATTTTGCCATTCCTGTTCGCGTGTCCGTTGCCGTTGTTGTTGGTGGTGGTGGTGCTAGTGTTAGGATCAACGGGCGTGAGAAAACAGGTACTGCAACCGTCGTCTCCTCACCACCCCCCACCCCCAAGGAGTAGCGGTATGCGCAGTAGCAAAAGCGCAGTAGTAACCTTCAAAGGCCTATCCACGACCTCGGAATTCTTGGGCGCGGTCTCGGAGCCAGCGGCCTGGTTCGGGTTAGCCGCCAGCGTGGCGGGCAAGTCCCGGATATCCTAGGCCACTTGCGCTGCTACTTTGTCTGGCGGTGAAAAAGTGTCGATGTTGGAGGGTGGTTGCACGCGGGTTTGATGTCGACTTGTTGCACGGGGAAACAACCGCAAAAGGACCGGCGAGGGCGTTGTTTGCGGCAGCGCACTGTGCATACGTTGCCCGTCGATGCTATTAAGACGCGAGGGGTGCGTTTGTTAGTTTGAGTGGCTGCCAGATGAGTAGGTAGAGGTAAGGGATAGGTACATGATTAGAGGTAGGTAAGAGATAAGCGGGTAGGCGGATAAAGGAGGAATGGAGGAAGGGAGAAGGGGGAATATGGAAAAGGGGAAAGTGGGGAAGGGGAAGGGGAAGGGAAAAGGGAAAGGACATACAGCCCGTGTAGTTGAGATCCTTCGGCATAGTCAATATGATAGTGAAGCCTTGCTCCTTTGCCTGGCTGAATCCGTTTACGCCGGGCACGTTATCTTGTACTATGACGTTTAGGAAAGTGATGACGCCGTTGTTGCCTTGGGCGATCTGTACTTTGATGGCGTTAGTTACCCCTTATGTGGATGAAAATTGAGCATATGGACGTGTAAGGGGGTATGTAGGTCTGTATGTAGGTAGGTATGTAAGGGGGGGAAAACTCACTACCTCACAAGTATATGGACCGGCGCCATCGGTGTTGGCTTGATCTACATATGGGATGCCAGTCAGTGATCGAGGTACGTAGCAGGACAAAAGAACCTAGAAATTGACATGGATAGGTGGGACAAGATGAGCTGAGGAGGTTGACTTACGAATCATCGCACCCATAGTCGAACCAGTCTTCACCTACGTGACCGCGCCCGCAGCTAGGCGCTCTCCGCGTTCTCGCCAATGTTGATGTTTCCGTCTAGCTCGGTGCGGCCGCACTTGTTCACAACATTGGCGGCGATCTCGGCGTCCCTTATTATGGTGTCCTGCTAGCAGGGGCTGATAGATGTGCAGTTTCTTAGTATCTACCAGTTGACTATACGAAAAAGATGATATTACCTTCATTACTTATTCCACTTCACTCATTTACTTATTTCTCGTTGGGAGCAGAGAAGAACCTTCATTATTGATAGGAACCGAGTTACTCCACCAGAAGGTAGGTAAGGTACAGTGAAGATCTTTGCGAAGATGTGCCCCATCTTATATGGTTGTTAATCAATAAACATCCTTTTTCTCCTATCCATCTATCGAGTCCCATCTTATTCCTAGCCTCTCTACCTAGGAAGGAGACCATAACAGGCCAGGGGGTCGCATATAATGATCCTATGACCATATGAAAAAGAGGTCTCGATAATGGATGGATACCTAATGTCTTGAATGCTTCTAGATTATATCTCCAACTGGATTACATGCTTACACGAGTCCGTGCTTACTTAAAACTTTAGATAGGTAGATCGGAGACGAGGTTGGAAACGTAGGTTGTGTTAGTCCCCACAGCGACCACACGCGGCTCATGAGTTAAAAGGGGACTACCTAGTCGAATACTCGTGCTGCGGCGACCTAGTGATTTAGGTCCTCTAACCCTGGCTAAAGAGGTGCGAAGATACGTAGCATTAGCAGAGCAATTCAATCCACGAGATCGTCCAATTTTTGACAGCCAAGTTAACATGGGTGTTGTCGTTATCGAGCTTGAGACTCTGGGACAATCTGAAGCAGCCGTCAAGAATGATAGTGGGCGTGGATGGATATACTTAAGCAAGGTTAGGACGAGTTAGGCTCACTACTCACTGACGCCAAGCAGACTTTGTCGTGGGCAAAATATGAATTCCTCCGGATGAGGCTCGAGATTTGATCATGACGATCCGAATTCGATGGCATGATGCTTTGGCAAGTCAGACGACAATACATGGGGTGTTAACGATGCTGTTGGTTTCATATACTTTCTTGCCTTCCTGCCTGTTATGTATGATGGGTCTAGGAGAGCTTGTCGCCAGCAGTGATCTGCTCCTACGTATGTCGTCATTATAACTTGTTTGTCTGGGCTCCGTCGACGGAGCAAGAACTCTTCTCAGACAGTGAATAGGTACCTATAAGCAATGGTATAGGTATTGCTCCCAGAAGCTTGCACTACGAGGCTGCACATGTCAGCTAATAGGTTTACTGGGTACGGAAGCTCCGAGTCTACTCCAGAATCTAGATATGTACTACGTTGGCAAACATAAAAGTGAATCCCAATATTAGGGCCAATTCGGTTCACAGTGAATTATTTCATATTCCGACACGTCCAAGGAGTCAGCAGAAACTGATATTAGAATTCCATAGTCTCTACCGCTATGTAACATTGTTTCCGACGCTTTTTTCAAATTATATACAATTACTTTTACATGTCGAAGCTATCGGTACTCATCGCTCGACGTAGTAGAAATTGAGCTTCGTTGGAGGCGTCGCCATCCTAAGACGGAATACAAAAGTCAATCCAACTACCCAGATAGGCTAGGCGATTCTTAGAACCCTCCTGAAACTCGTGTTCCCTGTAGATTTCCTCGAATTCCGCAAAGCTTAGCCGGCCCCAGCCGCATCTTTCCTTTGCTTCCTGCTCAGCTAAATCGAGCATTTTCCATGCTGCTAGTCTCTGCCGGGAGATAGGGCTTGGCGTATCTGGTCTCACTGTGCGCGACTCCGGATCTGACCACACCCCTTGGCTCCCCATAGGGGGGTTTGATGGCGGAGGCACTGAGGCGCGTCCGTCCTTGGAGTCACTGTGTGATACATGCTCCACAGTCATATCTAGTCCTTGTGAGGCGCTGTTGGGCCTGAATTGCGGCATTGTGGGATCGCGATATGTAGCCATGATCGGAATATCGGTTCTCTCTGGGACCTCTGCTAAGTGGCTGATTTCCACCAGTGCATCCTGTGACTCTGGCTGGGTTATGTGGGTTTGGCTTTCTGATGCCTCAGGCGGTTGAACTTGGTCAGCACCAGAAGGAGTGCTGATGGTGTAGCCGCTGCTAGCGAGCAGTTCTTCCAAGCTTTGTTCCTGAGTCGGTCGGGACGTAGGCGAGTGTTGGAAAATTAGTTGGTCCGGAGATTCTTCCGCGGTGTTTTCGTTTACATCATGTATCGGGACCTCGAGCCTGTCCAGAAGGTGGCGGTACCTATCCCGCTGCTCCTTGGTCTCAGCCACGCGTACGGCGAGATCCTCCTTCTTCTTGAACAGTGCGTCTAGTAGCTCATTAAAGGCCTGTTGTGCCACTTGATAGAGGATCTCTTTCCCCGCGTCGCGTTCAGCATCCGGGATCTCCATCCCGCCCCATCGCTCAGGGATACTGCGCGACGATGTTGAATGGTTCGATCTCGTCTCGAAATCGTCGGTGTTCTCTGCAAAGCGTACTTTGGATGACGACCGGGACCTGGGAGATAGGAGCGGGGGAGCTGACTTGGAAGACTCAGGATTGATATCGAGGTTAGTGAGTATATCTTGTTCATCGCGCCAGCCCTCGGGAGGCGAGGCCCCTTCTTCCTCATCAAGGTAAAACTGGCGTCGCTTCCATCGTTCGTATAGCATTTTTCGGGCCAGCACCCGTTTCCGCTTATCGAGGTTTAGCCGCTGGCCACGAGTAAATGGCTCGGGTCGAAATTGTGACGGTACACCCGGAGAAAACGTATTTAAGAACTGGGTGGCGTCAGGTATCTCTGGGGAGGCAGCAGCATTTCCGTTCCCATCGGGGGGGGCTTGACTCATATCGCCTCCATAGTCCATTGGGTCGTCTGGAGTGCTTTGCTCGTCTTCATCAGAGGAGCTCGTCTCCGTCTCATCATCAACAGCAAGCCCCTGCTCTCGACTCCGAATCGAGTCGAGGATATCGTCAAGATGAGGATGGTGACCCGAGAGTAAGGAGGTGAGATCAGCAAGATTCTGAGGTGGATCCAGGATTCCAGACATGTATTGTGAGTCCCCCGAAGGAGAGCGAGGCCTATTAGACATCGAACCAAAGGACTCAGTGAAAAGACTTTGGTTGTTGTTGCTCCGAGTGAACAGTTCGCGGAGTATATCCTCGCGGCTGGAGATGTCGGGTTTGTCCTCACTCACTGCCCCCTTTCCGTCGAGGACCTCAACGTCTCCTCTAGACCGAAATATCTTGCCCTCCATTGGCCGGTCGTGATCGGCGTCGGGTACTCGGCCTTCCCTGCCGAATAGACTACTGAGAGGTTGCCTGCTATTCACAAGCTGTTGGGCTTCAACAGTGGTCATCATGTAGTCATCCAGCCCTAAGACGGTATCATGATGCATCTGCTTGTAGCAGACGTAATAGGCACGATACATTCTCAGGAAATCGCGACGACTGACGTACCCATCGCCATCTATGTCGTACCCATCAAAGATTCTCCTGAGCTTGTTTTTCTGCTTTTTATAGGAGACACCGTGCAAGAACTCCTCAAAGCTGATGAGGTCATCATGGTTAGTGTCGTAGAATGCAAACATGCGGTCATGAATTAAGTTGGGCGCGGGGTGACGATAACCGGCCGAAGGTACCAGGCAACGCTCAAAAGTTTTGCGGTCCATGGCCAGGCCGAGCGCGTTAGGGTCTTCTCTCCATTCGGTATTAGCCATGAAGGTCCATTGCTCCCAGAGGGCATCCAGCTCAACACGTTCAAAGCCCGTCTCATGTGACCACTTAGCAAGTAGATACCTCGGTAGGTTCCGCATGACACTATCCGGGTCTCCAGGGTACCAGGGGGGTTGTACATGCCTGGCCACCGAAGAGGGTACAGGGATCTTGACCTTATAAAATACATGGGTCTTGTTATGCATGCCTTGGGACTCGCAGGCTTCACAGAGGTCGAAGTCGGCGCAGTTGGTACAACGATAGCGAATACCTCGGATGGGCAACATGCCGCACCCATTACAAAGACAACCGCGGTGGACATAGGCATTTCGTCGGGCATTATCCTCCGATACTCTAAATAACAGAGTGACTATGTTTTCGCCGGTACGCTGGCGCGGGAGCGGTGGGATATCGTCGTACCATTCGTGGGGAGGCTGTGCCTGTGGTTGTTCGAAGGATACGGGGGCTTGTATGGGGATGGGGGCAGGTATAGATCCTAGCTCTGCCTCGGCTTCGTTTGGTGCACCAAAGATACCAGCATCGACATTCTCGCTTCCATGTTCGTTCTCGTCACCGGGGGACTCAGAACCGGACGATTCGTCCCGTCGTTGGGAAGCGCGGCGCGGGCGTCGTAAGGCATTACGGCGGTGTAGACCACGACCAGACGCCGGTCCATCGATTTGATGTCCGATCGAGTGATACTGACGGTAACAATAATAGCCCAAGAAAGCGCTAGCGACGGCAGAGGCTATAGCGACGGCCACCCTAGGGCGGGTCAAGGTCGAATCCGCTACCGTGGAGGAGGCCATGCCGACAGCTCGAAGGTCATCGCGGATGAACGAGGACGAGCAAGGGTGGTTAGAGTGGCTCTCAGTAGCATCAAATACCACTAGGCATTGGCTGTCTCAATAAAAAGCACCAAATATTTCTTATGCTATTGATATGTTTCTTGCTTTCTTCTTTTAATAATTTTTTTTTGTTGCGTAATGCAGCAGCACTTAAGGTGTTGTCAACGTAGATGCTTCTAATTTGTTTAGGCTTGCTGCTTGGTAGGTTGTACATCTGTACGCCTGAGCTAAGAAACTGCATATTGTGAGTACAGGCTCCCAGGGTATCTTATGCGTACATACAGGGAGGTGCTTCTGGCCCCTGGCTCCTGCTCAGCTCGGTGCAAGTACCATACAGAACAGCGCACCTACCCTACAGTATACTAAATTCTCACCTGTATCTACCAGCTAAGGTTGTGAGCGGTACCCATGAAGTGCCCACTTTTTACCTAAGACTTGAACTAATGGTCGAAGCTTGAATATACTTAGTCAGCCTAACTGCGGTCCAGCTTAAGCTGTGTGAACTTCCAGGCAATGAAAGCATGGCTTAATATCGCACAACAGGCCTCACAAGCGAATTATTCCGGTTAAGATGAGTCCTTTACACAGCCCAGGGAGCCGGATTTGCAGTTTATTAAGGTTTTAAGTACCCAACCTCAACTACGCTCCAAAGGCCGAACATAGCACTCGGGTTCTGTAGAAGTAGTCCAAAAGTACTCCCTGTATAAGTGATGCAAGCATCGCATCCATCCTTTGGGTAACGATTATGGGTATCCGGGGTATGGGTAATTATAGATAGTCAGTTGAAGACGTATGCTATCTGATCGTGTGGATCCCTAGGAATTTTGCGCCGACAGCAAAAAAGAACGACCCTTACCTAGCGACATAACTACCCAAACGCAGGTATTACAACAAATATGAACATAAGAGATAATGAGTTATCAAGAGAAGAAACCTACGTCTTTTGTCTCACATTTTTAGAAGCTAACGGAATATATAATACCGTGGGTGAAACCATGCCTCCTAGGTTAGAGAAAACTTACAACCTCGTAACTCCGCTGGCAGAAGACAACAAGGGTATGCCGAGCTTTGAGAGCTAAGACATCATACAAAGTTCCAATCATCCTTATAGAAAGGCATTGTTTGATCACAAAGATACCATCCTTGCTATTTTCTATCGAGTCTGAAAGTTGTGTTTAGCGCTACGCAGCTAATGCTAGGACAACAGAGCAGTTGTCAAAATATCATCGTTGGTTCTCGAACAACAGCGTTCTAGGAAACAGAATGGCCGTTTCTAATATCATTAAGAAGTTGTTATACAGCCGGAGAGCAGCGTTTATCTATAAATCCAGAGCAAAGGCACCCCATACTATGCTTCAATTTATTACAATCTAATCATCTCCGGATACAACAACCCCAGGCAAATACCTTATCACATTCCAGTCAACATATTTACCCACACAGCCATGTCGACAACCCCACAGGAAAGAGTAGGTTTCCAGTTCGCATGTTGCCAATGCAAAGTTGGCAATCGTTTCAAGAACTCAACCTGCGAGACATGCCAGCACAAAATGTGCAGCTCTTGTACCATGTTCACGCCTCTCAATGAAGCGGCTCTGGTAACTCCAGAAGCATCTCAATCTTCAACCGCTACCACATCCGCCAAGGTATCTTGCTGTAAGTGCAAGGTTCCACGGTCGATTGAGATTGAGAAGTGTAGGGTTTGCGGACATAACAAGTGTCTCCTTTGTCCTTTCCCAAAATCGCCTCCCCGAACACCTCCCCCCGGACCTCCTCGAAGGCATTCCCGAACACCCCCCAAAACACCGAAACCTGCCCGAACGCTGCCTCCTCCTCCGCCCTTTAGACTCCCTTCTCCTGCGTCTAAGAAGCCTGCGCCTAAGAAGCCCTCACAGTCAGCTGCCAGGACCGGCTTCAGCCCTTGAGGAAAGTGTTAGACCATCTCTCGAATAGGGTAGAGTTGCTTCGTGCTAGGGGTTTTTAAATGCTGATTCTGAAGAATCCCCTTCACAGTTGATTACTCTCAATTGTCCCTAATGCCCTGTCACCTGTCCTTCCACCCACCCCCCTTCCCCTACCCTCCATTCCGCTCCCCTTTCCCCCGCCTGATCGGAAGGTCAACTAGTCTCTCGCTAACAACTCACAGTTAATAGACGAGAAAATAATAATAAAAAGAAATATTTACCCAGAAAGTTTTTGTGCAAACCACAATGGTAACTCTGTGACTTAGGATTCTCTTTAGTAATATGTACTTTTCTTTGTTTATAGTAGATAATCTACCGCGAAAGGCAACACTAGTACTTGAGAACCCTTATTAGTGTCAATTTTATTCTCATTATTAGATCTAATGTAAGTGACTAGCAAGATCCGTCTTTTGGGCAGATGGAGACTGGCATCGAAGTAGTGTTTCGATAAGACGGAAGGGAAGATGAAATCATGTATCCAACTAGAACGCCGTCAACTGCTAACCGTCCAGGGAAGATAACAAAAATTGATATCGCTATTGGCTGTCTGTTGCATGACCTAGCCCAATGCTAAATTACGAGGAGTATTCTCGTATTTTCACCCTTACTGTCTAACCCTCCTGCTTACCAGTGACGGGACATACTCGCGAAGCATGTTCCACGCCAGGATGCGCGACTATTTTATCCTTATGATGTCCGACCTTTGCCTTAGTAACGGGGCATTCAACGTCGTCTGCCTTGCCGCTTGTGCTGGGACTGTGAGGATGAAGAAGTTAGCGCAGGTCCAGCAGACTAAAAGACTTGAACATGTGTGAGCATGACAGATAAATACTTACTGATGTGGCGGAAGGACGGTGGTCACGGGCCCTGCAACGGGGCAGACTTTGTCATCCATCTCTTGACTCTTGGCCTGATCGACGACGGCCTTTAAGGCCGGGCAAGCCTGGGCGTCTGCCGAACCCGTCGACTGGGTTTTCGAGTCGACTGGGACGGATGGGTGTTGGTGTAGGTTGTGGTGATGCTCAGTCTTGGCTCCTACAACTGGACATGTTTGATTTGGTTTAGAAAGGTCGACTGCGGGATGAGAGGGTGGCAGAGTGCTGTTGGTGGTACCAACGACGGGGCAGACTAGAGTGCTCATGTTGAGGGTGTAGATAATATCGTCACTAATATCAGCTTTTCTAATGCACCCTGTTCTATTCCCGTAGCTTCTGGGTATCTATACGTGTGTACACGAAGAAATATGTGTTGCGGTGAGGAGGATCAACTATTCGCAGGAAGTATTCTCACACTAATTTGGACAACAAAAACAGAAGAGGAGGTTGGGAATGAGGGAACAGTTAAGAATTAGAGGATAACTTATAAGATACCTAGCTATCGGTATGCATGCAGATGAATCCGGGGACATACGGTGCTAGAACAAAGAAGTCAAACTAGGACGCGAGTACCTACCTTAGCATGTGCCACTATTGGTACATTTGGTACTTCAATTTGGAAGTGTGTCCATATCACGATGCACCCAATCAATAATGGCGTAAATGCCAGCAGCCCCGGCAGACCGTTAACGCGATACCTATTAGAATACCTCCGTCAAGTAGCGGGATATGAGGCTGCATCGCAAGAAACTTAGTTACGTCATAAGCAGCACTTGAAGACATTAAGGTTCATCATCAGCCACAATTAGGCAAGACCAAATGGTAATCCGGCAAGAGGATTGGTTCCAATTGGTTGATCTGCGGGGTGTGAATAACATTCTCTTTAAGTTTCAGGCTGTGAAGTTCTTGTGTTGGCACATGACACATCCAGGAGCGTACCTACGAACATTATGTCTAGCGTTACCTATCACTGTGATATAGTGTCTTTAGCATTGATTTTAGGGCTTAAATACCCATGCGCAGTAGGATACAGCTAAATAGCTGTGGAATAACTTCTCAATACCTAGGTATCGGAGAATTATGGGCGAGCCCTGAAAAAGTGGATGAGTCTCATCTAGGTCAGGACCTTGAAGCGGGGAGAGGTGGGCTAGTGCAGGTTGCAGGTTGCCCCACCATCGGTAAACCGGTCTTCACTATTGCAACGCCTAACCAGTTACAGAATTTAGCCCACTTTCACCGCCCGGCAGAAAACGTTCACCACCAAATTTTTGGTTGAAGCTACTAGCTTGAACATCGCGCGAGCGCTCCTGGGCTTGTCTGCTGTATCCCAAAGCCAATTTCGATTCGCAACGCTTTAGCAGGAATCTAGGTCGCCCAAAATGCCTCGAAAGGAGTTGTAAGTTCAAAAACCACCCTTTTTGTAGCAAAAATATCCTGTTCTCCCAAAGTTCTGACCTTTAGCAGGGACTCGCGCATTCCGACCTTGATAAGGAATTGCGTTCAAACGAACCAAAGAGGGCTCTTCATACTAGTGGGCGACGAGAGCAAAGATGTTATTGCTAAACTATACTTCGTACTGGGACAGCTCAACCTTAAGGGCAATAAAAGTGTTCTATGGACATATTCAAAGAAACTTTTAGGTATTCTAAACTTGGGTTGGAATTACCTGCTGGATATTGACACTGACTATGAATCCAGGCTTCACGAGTCACCGGCAAAAAAGAGAAAACAAAATAAAAAAGGAGATCAAAAGAGGCATTCGCGAACCGAACACCGAGGACCCTTTCGAGTTATTCGTCACTGTGACCGATGTTCGCTATACGTACTACAAGGAGACCGACAAGATTTTGGGTAATACCTATGGAATGGCAGTTCTGCAAGATTTTGAAGGAATCACACCCAATGTTTTGGCCAGGACCATGGAGACTGTCCAGGGTGGTGGACTTTGCATCCTACTCCTAAGGGGAATTAAGAGTCTGAAACAGCTTTACACTCTATCGATGAGTGTCCACTCGCGATTCCGCACCGAAGCGCATCAAGACGTCGTTGCTCGATTCAACGAACGTTTCCTTCTTTCGCTCGGCAGCTGCCAGAACTGTCTTGTGATCGACGATGAGTTCAATGTGCTCCCTGTAAGCGGTGGCAAAGGGGTAACGCCGCTGCCCCCACCAGACTTAGACGAGCCCAAAACCGAGGTGCAGAAAGAATTGGACTCAATTAAAGAGTCTCTCCTGGAAACCGAGGTTGTGGGAGCGTTGGTCGGCCTTGCGCGCACTGTTGACCAGGCTAAGGCTATTTTAACATTCATCGACTCGATTACTGAGAAGAAGCTGAGAGGGACTGTTACGTTAACGGCTGCCCGTGGTCGAGGAAAGTCGGCCTGTCTCGGCCTTGCCATTGCGGCAGCTATTGGCCTCGGCTATTCTAATATTTTCGTCACATCTCCTTCTCCGTAAGTCTTATTTTTATCTATCTCCTTATTAACATCAAAGCGCAGATTCCTCTTTGGTTCCGGACTGTGTCCTGAGGGCCGTGGACTTCTTTGCTCTGAATTACCTATTTTCTCACACCTAGACCATAAAAACTAACCGGTCCTTAGCGAGAACTTGAAAACACTCTTCCAATTCATCTTCTCAGGATTTGACGCGCTTGGGTACCAAGACCACACAGATTATCAGATTATTCAGTCTACGAATCCCGATTTCCATAAAGCTGTCGTCCGAGTCAACGTTACTAGATCGCACCGCCAAACCATTCAGTATATTAGACCAGAAGATTCACATGTCCTAGGACAATGCGAATTGCTAGTCATTGACGAAGCCGCAGCCATCCCATTGCCTTTGGTACAGAAGCTCATTGGCAACTACCTCGTGTTTATGGCCTCTACAGTCAACGGATACGAGGGTACTGGCAGATCACTCTCTTTGAAACTGATTAAACAGCTGAGGGAACAGTCCAGAGTAGGCGCGTCTGTAGACGACACTGAAGTGGTTGACCGTTCAACCGGCAGGGCTTCTAAATCGTCTGGCGAGGACTATTTGCCGGGAGGGCGATCTCTGCGAGAGATTACCCTTGAAGAACCTATTCGATACTCGAAAGGAGATGCGGTCGAGAAATGGCTTAATAACCTTTTAGTCTTGGATACGCCTCAGGGCGCTAAACTAGCTAGAGGATTCCCCGACCCAGCAAGCTGCCAACTTCTGAAAATCAACCGGGATACGCTTTTCAGCTTCCACCCAGTTGCGGAGAGATTTCTCCAACAGCTTGTGTCGCTGTTCGTGGCAAGTCACTACAAGAACACACCCGACGATCTGCAGTTGCTGAGTGATGCCCCTTCACATGAGCTGTACGTTCTATGTGCGCCCCTCGAGCCCGGCTCAAACCGGCTCCCAGAACCTCTGTGCGCCATCCAGGTAGCCCTTGAAGGTCAGATCTCACGCCAGAGTGTCCTCAACAGTCTTAGTCGTGGCTCTAGACCGGCAGGTGATCTTATCCCCTGGTTGGTAAGCCAGCAGTTTCAGGATGATGAGTTTGCCTCGTTGAGCGGTGCTCGAGTTGTCCGCATCGCGACATCACCAGAGTGCACCTCGAAAGGCTATGGTGCGAAGGCACTTTCAGATTTGATCTCATTCTACGAAGGAAAATTCGCTAGTCTCTCTGAGGGCGAAATTGAGGAGGAAAAGAGCATCGTCCGTGTGACGAACAAGGAGCTAGAGAATGGCACCTTGAAAGACGAGATCAAGGTCCGCGATATAACAACCCTGCCACCACTCTTCTCCAAGCTGTCCGAATGTCGACCCAGTTCTATAGAATATGTGGGTGTTAGTTACGGCCTCACACAGCCTTTACACAAGTTTTGGAAGAAAAGTAAGTATTTCACAGTTTTGAAATACACCCCATTCCACGAAGGTTTTAAGAGATATTACCGCGCTAAGGTGATCTTTTCGCCCATGCTCTTCACCCTACCTATGAAATGAGACACTCGGGAGATTTACTGACCGCTGAATTTCTGTAGATGGCTTTGCACCTGTCTATCTCAGACAAACACCCAACGACCGTAAGTCATTCTGTAAGATCATTTGAAGTAAACAGTATCTGATTCAAGAGTAGTTACGGGCGAACACACGTGCGTGATGTTGCGGCCGCTCGAGTCAAGCGACAAGACCTGGCTCGGATCGTACGCGAACGATTTCCACACCCGATTCCTGTCACTCCTATCCTACCGATTCCGTACCTTCGACTCGGTTACAGCACTCAGCGTTAACGAGAGCGCCAATGCCGGGGCTCAACTTGATGAGTCTTCCAGCCCGGCGCCACTCACGAAAGAAGCACTGGATCAAATCCTCACCCCCTTCGACTTGAAGCGCTTGGCGGCATATGCCAATAACCTATTAGACTACCATGTTATTTGTAAGTGCTTACCTGCCTTGTCCACTTTGATATAGCATGATTAGACTCAAGCTCCCCTGTCACCTGATCTGGCCTCGAAGACAGTTACTGACAGCATTGCAGTGGACTTGATGCCTCGCCTTGCAGAGCCTTATTTTAAAGGTCGGTTGAGCGAGGTGCAACTGACACCCTTCCAACGAGCGATACTTCTCGCAGTAGCCCTGCAACGCAAAGATTTGGAGGCAGTTGCAGCTGAGCGCTCGCTCCCTGTTTCCCAGACCTTTGCCATGTTTATCAAGATTGTCAAGAAGTTTGTTACGCACTTTGAAGGACTAGTTTCAGGAGCTATCGAAGCTTCAATGCCTAAAGATACTATTGGTGTTAGTGTGGCCAATGCATCAGGTGTACACGACGACGAAGTCGTAGATACCCGATTCAACCCTCTCGAGACATCTTTGGAAGACGAGTTGGCAGAAGGAGGAGATGAAGCCTTGAATGAGATACGGCAGAAGCAGCGAGAGCTGATTAACTCGCTACCCCTGGACCAGTAAGCCATCTTCTATCTTCTCTGTATGGTATAGTACTTGCAGTGCTAACTATATCCTAGATATGAAGTGGAAGGCGATAACCCAGCATGGGACGAAGCCGAAAAGCAAGTACGGAGCGCTAGTAAACGTGGCCAGTCCAATCCAGTCGTCAGCATCAAATCTACAAAGGTGAAGAGAAAGGCAGGTGGTGCTACGGCCGCCGAAATCTATGAGGAAGAGTTTGGAGAGAAGTCGAAAAAGAAGGCGAAGAAAGCTAAGAAGCACCACTAAAGGTTGGGTCGGGTGTCTAGATGACAGGATGTACAGAAAAAGGCATAGTCAGGTGTTCAGGCGTCGCGTATTACTCCCATGGGTTCAGCCTAGTATATACAATGATATCAAAGCTTAGATTTAGTTAGGTTAGTCAGGTGCTCAATACCGTTATTCACCCTTACATCATCTTACCCAGCAGAAAATCGAATAAGGCTCGGGCGTAAACAGCACGTGCTTTCCATTGAAGGCCAAATGTTTTGAAAGATGGCAGAATCGTGAAATGGTGGGGCTAGCAGCTATCAATAATGTATTTCTTCCTGCACCGAGCTTCACTGTGGATGATGGGATGGGTGATTTCTCTAATAATCTTTGCTCGAGTCTTGACTACACAACACCGTACATACACCAGCCTCGCACGCTCTGAAGCTCGATCGGACCTTGTTTCCGTACACTTATAAGTTCAACTCGTATTTCAATATCTACCGTCCTCTCACGCAGCCCCTCTATTTGTTGATGTTGAGTCTTTGGAACCAGTGACTCCCAACATTGAACACGACAAGTAGAGTGTCTGTAACGAATATTCCCAGTCCCAGTCACGTTCATTCCCAACACCACGATTGCCAACCTACCTAACTTAATTAAGTTCTTTTAAGTGTTTTTTTAAAACTGGTTCTCGAAATCTCACTACACACAGCCGTAGGCAAGCAATATTTGCACCCCGTACCGTGGCAAACGCGGTGACGCGATAGCGCAACTAGAAGGGAACGAAGGGACTCTCAACACCGTCACGCGCCTACACACCTGCCTTCCACCACAACTGAATGTTCCATACTTACGCACAGCAAAAATGAAGATCAAAAACTGCTACCAAACGCCCCCAAAACAAACGGCGCGGGAATTCCCACAGAAAAAGGTCACATTCACAAAAGATAGTCCGACCGTCTACGAGATCCCAGCCCGACCCCGATCTGGCTATGAGTATCCCCGCTCGCCGTTGCCTGATCGCAGTCTCTACGGCGAGGGTTACTATTATGAAAGCGATGAGGAGTATTCTGCAGCGCTGAAGGCATATCGCCGCGATCGTGATGGTGCAAAGTTGCCAGAGGAAGAAGATATGGACGAAGAAGAAGAAGGATATCGCAGTTTTGATGTTGATGTTGGTGTTGACCCTCAGAAGACCAACTCCAAAACCAAGTCTCTATAGGGTAGGGATTTGGGTGATGATTTGTCTTCTGAAGGGGCCACTGCTGGTGGCGTTAGAGTGCAAAAACCGCGAAGAAAGCTTCGTGTCATTGCGGTGGAGGAAGCCGAGGAAGTGTTTGGTAAAGAGTAAGTCTGCTTATTATATTAGCTTTTCGCCTCTTCATCACACGCACGGGGAAGACAAGCGGCAGGAGTGATGAATGAGACAAGGTAAAGGCTGACAAAAAAATAAAAACAGAGTTATGCAAGAAGTGCGCGAGTGGCAGCAGTACTGCGAATCTGAGTGTGAGAAAGCGGCCGCGGTCACGGATACGTTGACTTCTATTACTCGTGCCAATACCAAGGCCAATGCCAACATCTCTTCCAAGATTGATGAAAATCACGATAAGGAGGCTAAGGTCGAGGATGTGAATATCGCATTACGGGATATCACCATCACGCCTAGCACTAGCGTCAAGATCTCTACAGCCGTCACCACCAATTCTCCTCCCCCTTCTACTCCCCGAACCAAAGCTGTTACTACCACTGCTAATACCGATGACATCGACCGTGGTAACAATAACGACCATAACAAGGACAAGGAGAAGCTACCAGGCGCACAATGCGTTAAACTAGCCTCCCCCTGTTCACCCGACAACAACATAGCCGTGGAAGCAGCAATATCAGACACATCCTTCTCACCCCCCGTTAAGAAGCGTCAATTCCGCCTCGACGCAAATGGACGACCTCGTTTGATCCTTCCGCCGCCGGCTTGGAATCTCCCTAAGACTACTCCTACCACCACCACTTCTACTACTTCTGCTCTTCCTCATGCGCCGAATAATAATGCTAAGACCCAACAAAGTGCCGCCTCGTCGTCGTCATCGACTAATCAGCTACGCTTCGAGAAGAGAGCTGTTATTTCCATGGCGAAGAGAGGGATAGAGAAGAAGGGTGGGATTTCGCTGGCCGTGGCTCAGGCGCGTGAGATGGGCTATGTTTTTAGGGATGCTCGTCGGTATGTATAGCCTTCCTTTCTTCCTTCCTTCCCTCCCTGCCCTGTCCTCCTGAAACTAAACCCTGTTTTTACACACATCAATACAAAAGCCGCTAACTAACTATTCCTACGCACTTAACCCAGTAGTACACAGAGATCATACCGCACTCCCCCAAAACATCAGCAGCGGCGCAAATTGGACCTAGGCACCACGAAACCGGTCTACATGCCTCCCCTTCCTCGTGCTGGTAGACTAGGAGATAATAGAGACGAAAAGGAAGGGGAAGAGGAGAGGGAGGGAAAGGAGTGGTCGACCATGTACACGGCCGAGGAAGATCTCCTTTTCAATGGTCGGGCCCCGCATAGTACTTTCTGAATCCTGATTGATGAAGTCTAACCCAAGGACCGCTTTTCTCTCTTCCTTCCTTTCGGTTAGGTATGAGTATAGGTACAGTCGCTTTGATGTCCGATCTCTGGTCTATGGTCTCTGGGCTCTAGTCTCAGGCGTTGAAAGCATAAGTTCTTTTCGAGTGAGTTGGCGCTGGTGAAGGGAATGAAGGAACTGGGTCGGGAACTGCGTGGAATGCACAATCGAAGCTTACTTCCGAAAGGTTAGGTTATTGAGCTTGGGCAGGGAACCTAACTAGGCAGACGGGTAGACGGGTAGACGGGTAGACGCAAGGTGTCGTGTTGCCTATCGGGTTTCTATGACTGTCTGCGGCTTACCAGAGTCAGAGTCCCAGGCAGAAATGGAAATGGAAATGGGGATTATACCTGACACTTGAGCCATCAGTCAGTCGTTTAAGCCTCAAAATATGCTTTACTTTAAATTTCTTGTTTGCAGTTATCAAGGACTGCTGCGCACACTCTCGTAGGTATGTATAGCCTACCTACCTAGACAGCTTAGAACAAAGGACCCATTCGGTCAAATGAAGTACATGTTTGCCAGCTTTCACACTTACTAAATGTAATAATGGTATGAGAAGAGATCGAGGTAATGAGGCCTGCTTTGAGCTGTGCGCTACGCGGGAGGGGTTATGCGTCTTTTCCTTTCCTTTTCTTCCCTTCTCTGGGTGACGACGTAGAGAATAAACGATGATTAAATTCAACTTTAGAAGAAGAAAGTACTAAGATTAGGTAGGTAACCGTTAGGCAGGGAAGAGTTATTTAGTGTTAAGAATGATAATGCGAGGAATTAATCTAATATTTCAATTCTTTGAAGCTCTCTCGGCCATACCAATTGGCCTCTGGCAAATTGTGAAAGTACAGTTCGATAAAAAAAAGCCAACTACTCACCTAACATAGACTTGTTATCTCCCTCGCAACTTGGCTCCTCAGGAAACCCTTTTACCTCTTCAACCTCCTTAACAGACGTAGCCGCTGTTTGCACCCATACCTACGCACCTAGATACTTGCTCTATATCCCGCCCACCCACCTGTCTCCCTGCCTGCCTGTCTCTAATGACCCTAATCGAGTGGATTACTGAGGCTTGCTGAAAAGAAGAAAGGGGGAAAGGGAAAAGAGAGGGAACAAACCAAGCAACGTCGACTATGGCGACACAGACATCGTGCAAGCATCGTCGGGTTTACGCATTTCTCGTCGTATGGGTGCGACGTTTGAGGGCGAACACGCTTTTGTTATGTAAGTAGTCTTATTAGTTTCATGTTCTATATATACAGGTACATCTGTCGGTAGCATCCATCTAAACCGAGATGTCATCTATATCGAATTCATACTTATTCCGTGCAAAAGGGCTCAAACATATATAAACCACTGACCTCTCGGGGCGGCTGAAAGAGAGACGATATCGTCTACAACCTACATACCTCGTCACGTCCAAGGTGACGTGGAGTAGATTAACGCGTCGCACCAAAGCTCTTACATGTATAACTCGAAATATTCACAATTCACAAACACGGCACTCGAATGGATAGAAACTGACCTCTTAATCTACATACGTATGCGTATAGACACGGCAAAGCCTCCCGTCCTGGTGCTGTGTGATATGATTCCGAATCCAAAAAGAAATGCAATGCTATGCCATCATTAATCATTAGATACTATTTCTTCTCTTTCTCTTTCTCCTTCTCTAGTTTGTTTATAGAACACACCCAACCCAGCCAGACCCCCTGCCTCATTTCGGCTTTCACTCAATTCATCAATCTGACTACTTATTATATTTGTACTGGATTTCTCTTCCTATTCATCATGATATTCGTTATGTTTATTTATCTATTAGCATTGGGCTGGCTTAATCCGTAAGAGGTAGGGGTCTTCGCAAGGGATGCGCCTCCGTATTAAGGACGAAGTAGTCCAGGTCTATTAAGTCGGGCGGTGAAAATATTAGGTAGAAATACCGCAGCGTCTCGGCCAGCCAGAAGCTCTACATCATATCGATTAGTTTATCTGTTGCGTCATTGTGGGATCACCGCGCGATGCCACTTAGATCAAAAGAGAGAGAGAAAGAGAAAGGACACAATGTATTACTCACCTCCATCGAATCGGCTTTTACCGTATTAGTTGTCTTAACGGACTGAATGGACGAAAACGCCAGGTTCGTTTCCGTCGCCTTGCGTATCGACTGGAACATCTTCCAAGCCATCTCCTGGTACTCTTCTTTGCCAGTCATGCGATACATGAGGAAGACGCTCTCGATGGCTTCCGGTCGGAGGAGGTAGCGGGGATCCCCCGCGCTCTTGTAGCCCTTCGGCAAGTCTGGGCTACCGATGACTTCCCACTCCTCCTCGTTCCAATCACAGGCTTCCAGGCTTTCGCAATCGATCAGGTCGAAAATCTCGGGCATGATGCCCGCAGGCATCGAGTTGTACGCCCACACGCAGCCCCTCGTCAGCTTCTCGCCGAGATCCACATGGTCCGGGATTTGAAATAGCTTCCCACCGAGCCCGAACATGCCGCCTACGAAGCATGACAGATGTTGCGATTCAGCCGTCAGACGCGGGCCTTGGTCCGAGACGTACACGTTGCCGGGAAACAGAATATCCGCCTCGTCGGGCAGCCTTGGGCGAAACAGCACGTTTTTAATAACCGTATCCATCGCCCCTCGATACAATTTCTCGTACACCGGCTCAAGGCCACCAAGAACGGCGAATGTCTTCGGAAGATATTCGTAAAGACTATCGGCAAGCGCGCCGAGCGTAAAGCTTCTGTCGCCATCCAGCCTTATGTCTGCCAGGTCGAAAAAGGTCGGCCACATTCCAGGAAGTTTCGTCTTGTTCTGCCACTCGTCCAAGACCTGCGTTACCCTGTTGATCGCGTCGTAATATTTATTATCCCCCGTTAATTGAGACAGACGGCTGAATTCGAGCGAAGACGAGGCGACGGCAGCAGAGGGGTCGTGGTAACCCGCTACTTGGCGCCCGTTCTTCGCATCTTTGAAATCAAACCAGAAGCCAGGCATGCGATTCGGCGTATCATACGCCATCCAAAGCATATCGCCCAACTCAGTCGCCTTCTCCAGCAGTGCCGTCTCGCCGCTCAGGTCGTACGCACTAAGCAGGCCGCCGAGGTGCCGAATCGTGGTCTCGAAGTAGTTGCAGGACGTGTCGCGCGTCTTGGAGTAGTCGATGGTGACGGCGGCGGCAGCGGCTTCGAAGAAATCGTCCTTGAGGTCCATTATCCAAAGTGTGGATAGGGAGTCGACGAGAGTGGCGCCCCATCCACCAAAGCCGGGCACGTCGTGTCCCTTTCCCGACACGGGCAAGACCTCATCGTACCCAAAGCCGACGTTTCTGTAGCTGTTCCAACTCTTGACGAAGGCGTCCTTCACCTCGCTGCGACGCGCCGTCAGCACCTCCTCACGCGCGATAGCCTCGGGGCTCTTGTCGTCTTTCTCGAAGGCATATTGGACCGGCGGCAACGTCCGGGGCTGGCCAGTCGGTAAAGGCGTGTATTCGGACACGGGATAATAGACCTTCGCTTTCGACCAGTTGTAACTATCGTGGACATAGGTGAAGCTCCATAGCGTGTCGCCTTTGTCGGGAACGAAACCGACGAGCAGATATAACACGATTGCCAAGAGGAGGGCGAGGGCGATCCGCGACTTGCGACGGAAGATGGGGGTCATGATAAAATTACTCTCCTGGTGTAGGCGAAGCTCCCATGCGACATCTTCGGGGAGCATGGGCAGAGCTGAGCTTCGGAACTTTGTTGTACTCTCCCAATGGCTCTCTCTCTCTCTCTTTCTTGAACTCGCAAGTTCGTTCAAACTCCTCCACCAAGGCCCAACAACCGTAACATATACCACGCTCTACTACTACCCAGGCAGATATTATATGCAGGCTGGCGCATTGATACGGAAACTCATTGAATGCGCGCCGCGATAAGAATGAAGCCCGGGTAAGTATGAGCTTTATGATACACACACACACTGCAATGCACGCTAAAAGCATGCGAAAAACGTGGCTGGGCGAACAAGTTGGATAAATTGTTAATACGAACAACAGATGCCGACCAAACCGAGTAGCCAAGACGCGCGATATCCACATGCGCATGGATGGATCGATGGGATATTGCGACTTTCACCATGCGCTAAAGGACCCCCCTATACTCTGGCGAACGCCACTGCCGTCCAGTAAGCTCCTTGCCCGCTATCAGCACCTATTTTATAGCGCCCCTGTCGGGAAAGACCCCTAACCTGGATACGATTGTCTATAACACAGCTTTTACGACGAGATTTGCAACAACAGGTCTCTCAACAGTTCTTGATTTTAATCAAAACATCATAGCCTAGGTACCTTAAAATACTTACTCAGAAAACTGTTTGAAGCCTAAGATACCTTAATATTTTACCATTGACCTTCTGCTATTCCTGAGACACCAGATCAGTAGATCACGCAGTAATGTCTCGGGTCTCCAACAACAGCATTTGCCCGGGGAAAAGCAAAAGATCTGAGACCAGGAAGAAAAAAATGATGATCGCTACCCCTGAAAATCCGGGAGTCAGCGAAGTTGTATGAAAGCACAACTGGGAATACGGGTGTTAGCTTCGAACGCTTCGCGATTGTTTCAAGAGCCTTTTCATATAGAATAGTTGTTTCTGCTTAAAGACATTGCATGTGGCTGTGAATTAACTAAGAGTGAGTTTTGTTCTGTCATACATCTGTACACAGCGATGATGATGAGGGCCGTCAAGAACCATCTCAGCTAAGTACAGATGTAGATGCGAAGCAACATGCATATGGCACATGCTCTGTTTATTCCCGTACCGGCCGTAGTCGTCGGGTTTAGGACGCAACTCGGAATGCAGAGCAGGTAAGTAAGCATCTATTATCTGTATGATGTATCCATTGCCCATCTTACAAATCATTTCGGATTGAAGTCCACAGCTCACCTTGCTGATCTTCAATCTCATTATATCGCTCATGGGGTATGGTAGTTCGTTTATGTGAGTGTTGCATTAGATGCTGAGTACATACAATGAAAGCGTCACAGTGGGCATCTCCAATTTCAGGAGACAGAACACACACACAACCTTCAAATCGAACCGCTCTATCTTGGGTTGTACATCGAATAACATATCATCATCATTGTCATCAACATCTCAACACTAGCACTACTGACGCCAGCTTGACAAGTGGTCACGACGTTTCGTCGTTGTCGTTGTTGTCGTTGTTGTCGTCGTCTGGCGCCAGACTAGACTACTGAAGCCAAGCTCCAGCAAGATGTCTGTGGCGGCTATCTTATGCGAGAGTACTGGTAAAGGACTTGCACTTGTGATTTCTGATTCATAGACGCATTGTCATCATTTTCGTGCCGGCCTGCACCCATGTGGGCGGCGATATATGATATGTGACATGTGATTTGTACCGTAGGTGCTTTGGGATTGAATGGCGAGCACAGCTAACTACCGCCCTCATTAGTAAAGGCGGGGACAATCGTCCGACACCTATACCTAGGCTGGAGGAATCTATTTAGCGACGGTAGCTAGCTCATCTTCGTATTTATCGAGGAGTTGTTATTTGGACTGTTTTCTTAGATGGCGGCAAAATTTGTCTGGAAAATGCTGGGAAATATATAGATTTATTTGGGTATACTCAAGTTTACCAGTAGCAAATGCGATTTAATGCCTAGACCCCAATTGTCCGGAGGTAGTTCTTAAGATCCGCTCCTTGGTTGGAGAGGGCCGAGAAAGTGTCCATCTCACCTAGCCCCCTGATCAAATCACGGATTTCAAAAAGACAGAGCGGCATACCATGTATAGGTATTCTTCTAAATGGCAATACTGTAGCTAATGCCAGGTAAGGACTTCGTTGTCTCTTGTTTTATATAGTCCATGTAACACATATAACACAAAAGGTCGAGGTTCGTTACCAAGAATTCCTATAATAGTAACAGACTACGCATCTACATCGGGGGTATATCCAAACCGTGCGCCGTATACAAAAATCATCGCCTCAGAATCATATGGGTTTGCCTATTCGATCAAAAAAAGGCGACCACCTCAAAAGAACGCCTAACGCTACTTTTTTCCCATCCCAGTCATAAAATCAGATCGCCACCGCCACATAAGACATGCCTAGGTAAATACGTGACCAAGCGCCTCAAAACTGGGCTAAAAAGGGGTGGTAAAATGCTGAAAGGTGAAAACAGCAAAAATGCGAGAGTCAATGACGCCAAACCAATGCTAAGCATCAATAGACTTCAACGGCTCATACCACCGGAGATTAAACATAACATCGTCACTCGACATGTGGGGCTAGACTGTTTACGTGAAGCCCGGGAACATGGTCAGTGCGGCACGTTTCCCTGGGAGGTTGTTAGGTCGCTAGTCGTTCGACGGGTACGCACTCAATGGATGCGCAAGGGAGTGTTTGGGCATGGGTGGGGGGGAGGCTCACATCGAGGGCGCCCATCGTCGCTATTGGACTCATCTATGGGCGCGACCAACTCCTCCATCCGCTCCCTAGTCGCGGCCGTGTCGGGGCCCATGCCCGCGGCAACAGACCGGCGTGGGCTGGGTTGTTTCTGCATGTGGATGGAGATGCCGACTTCCGGCGTCATCGGTATTGAACCCCGCCGCGGGCTGTTGCGCTTGGATTCGCCGCGGAGTCGACGCCAGCCGTCCCCAAAACTGGATCGCAACACGCCGCGCGACCGCAGTTTCCGCGTCCCGAGCTCCCGTCGTACCATCGAGTTGGTGATCTTGGGACAGTGGCCGCGTGGATACATCGATGCTTTGCACAGCGGACAGAGCGAGCTCATCTCGCTCAGAAACGAGTCGATGCAGTCCGGATGGAATATGTGACCGCACGAAAGCTCACGGATAATGGTTACCTTCGATTCGAAATCTTGTAGACAGATCTGACAGATAGGCTGATAATCAAGACGGTCGTCGTACTTTCCACGGTTGTAGCCGGGTGACCGAGGACCGGAATCGAAAGAGGTACGACCGGGAGAACTGACCGGTCTCGATCCGGTCGCTCCTCCCGACGATGAAGGTGAGGTATAATGATATGTGAATAAGGGGAAATATTGTATGTGTGATAAGGGTACAGTAAGGCGTTTAATACCTAACGCTTCTAGATTAACCTCACCGTTCATCACACGGCGGCGCAAAAAGGCCCGCCGGCGGTTCTGTACGTAATGCATGAGCAGCGAAGTGCCACCTATGACGCCAAGGAGAACGCCGAGGATGATGAGGACGAAAGCCCATATTGCCAGAGATGCATGTCCGGGAGATACCGACAGCTGGGTCCAGACCCGTACATAGTCAGCCGGATTTGGAGAATACGTCTCGTTGATCTGCTTCGCGAACGGAACTTCAGATAGATCTCCCGAGTACAGGCTGAGCTGTTCCATCATGTGCTCTCCGCACGTGCTAGAAATAGCATACACAGGGAAATGGGTACGCTGCTTCCACGCTCCGCCGTCATCTAGCTCCCATGCCTCTGATTTGGCGTCGGGCGGTTGGCCATCTTCATCCTCTGGACGATACACTAGCATGGCACGTACGGGATCAGAAGCGGCGGCGGCCATGAAAGATTGGGTACACTGGACATTGATCCACGGCGTCAAGGCGATGAGGATGTAGTTAGTAGATGGAAGGTCGTCCTGCCTCGTCGCATTTGCGGGAATGTATTTCTGAGCCAGGCTGTAGCACGGATCGGCCTCGGTAAGGTCCGGCACATATAATAAGCCTTGAATAGTGCCTTTGGACGTAGGGGCATAGTTATTTGTGATAGTAGTAATGTTGCCCAGAATATCCTCTGAATATGCTAACTCGCTCTGGTGGAGAGGAATAATTATTAATTACTTGCCTACAGCAGCAGCCTGTCAGAGGATACCTAAAGACGTACCGAGAGGGCGGTGATATTTCTAAGAATCGTGCTAGGCACGGTGTGACCGTTGGACCACGTGGGATTGCTGAACAACAGACTACAATCCAGTTAGCAAAGATGCAGATGCGATCTGGCGGGTATAATGGAATAAAACAGCGTCGTAGCATCGCGGGAGAGAAGCCAAGAGTTACTTGGTTCAGCCCCGATGCAAAATCGCTACTGGAATTCGTCGTCGCAAGGCTAGCGCTGTCAAGGCATGGATGGATGCGAGCGATATGCTGTATTCCTCCCAATAGCCTTAACCGTCTCCAACAGCGCTTGTGCTACGAGGGCGAGTCATGGCGAATAAATCGAGCTGCACCCAACAACCCGGGATGGAAGGGATGAGGATGTGTAATCAAGCTTTTCCAAGAGGATCGACAGCGGGTACTGAGATTCGACCAAGAATGATGGCGCGAGAGATCAAAGAATAAAAAAAAAGAAGCTTTTTTGCTTGGCGACCTACACAACATTCCGAATGGCTTGTAGTGCTGGAGAGTCACGTCAGTTGCCGCTATGCCAAGGAGGCTTACAAAGAGGGCTGGGTTGGCGCCAAGAGGTTTTTGATCAATCACCCCTTAGAGCCACCTCGAGCCTTGGGAAATCATTGGCGCCCAGACATCATCGCCCTCGCTAATGATTTAATACAGATAGTCCCAAGTACCAGTCTGTCGGGACGAGAGAAAGGGATACATTTAGATCGACGGATAGATAGTCGGGCAAGGCAGAGTGACCAGAGCGAAACTGAGCAAGAGGGAACAGAAAAGCCAAGACACGTGGGGGATTGGACATACACATGCTCCTGAATCGTCATGGTACTGTATTCGTACCAACTCCGTCGCTGAGACACCCGATCGAACGAACAGGCGGCGGCGACGACAAAATGACCACGCGTTCACCGATGAAGGCGACAACGACGGTGATAGAGTAAAACGTCAACAACAACAACAACAACAACGCCCAAGACTAACGTCTGACGGGAATAGCAAACGTCGGGATCAATCGTCACCCTTCGCGTGGGGTTTGAGAAACAAACAGACACACGAGACGGACAAACACCAGGTGGGGAGCGGGTTCGAGTGACTGATTAGTTGACGCAGAGTGTTGGAGACGAGGCAAGACAAGAAAGGAGTGAAAATGTTGTTCTTGGCAAGTTGGGGTTTATGGGGGGCGGCAGAGTCAAGGACCTCTTTCAATGATATTTTCTCAGGGATTCCTCTGTCAGATTACGGAATCCTGGAAGGGGGGCTGTAACAGCAATGTGGGGAGGGAATGGCAAGGGGAGCGGGGGGGAGGAAGGACGGGTATAGGGGAATATGGAATTTCCGGAGCTCCTACTATCCACGATATGTTTGTCGAGTACCCAGACAATACGTGAGCGTGGATGGCTGCGTGTATGTGCGTTATGTGCGTTATGTACAGATGTAAGTACGTAGTATGCAGGCATGTATGTAAGAGGTATGTATGGACGGCTAGGCAGGCAGGTCAGAAGCAGGTAGGTTAGTAGGTATGTAAACAAGGACTCCAAGCTTCAATTTGCAAGGGTGGGTTGTATTTGATTATTAGCTGGTTATATTTTTGTTGGAGGTGGGCATGCATGGGGGAATTAGGATGCAAGGCAGGTGAGTCTGTAGGCAGGTAGGTAGATAACTAACCTACAGTACTATGTAAATGGAAATGAAGTGGGCATGTGGGAAGGGTCGATTGGATATCGATGGTTGGATTAATCACACCCTAATACATATTGAATATTCAGCTGAGAAAAAAAAAGGCCCTGGACATGTCCACCTGAAGTATTAAGTATCGCGGCTGGTGAAACGGGGCAGAACGGGGGGAAATGGCCGACCGAGATGCATGCTGTACATAATAGGTAGCACGTATAGCATAAGCGAGCGGACTTGGGAGAAGAGAGGACACACACACAGCAATAGGAAGATAGATGGATGGATCAGCAAAGAAGTCGAGTCTCTGCGCAAGTATGACCGTCAAGTGCAAGTTGGTATCTCATCCGAAGCGTAAGCTCGCGCAAAGGGAAGCGCAAAAGTTACGTGTTCATGACCTATGGTCATGAGAATGTGCTACTGGCACTGGCGCACAGGCACACATATACTATGCTGGTACCTCTATTGGGCACGATCGTCGGTAAGCAGTGACATACCCTACCTACATCTACCTACATGTTGCGAAGTACATACCTAAACCAATCTGTCCAAGTGTGGTCTAGATCATGGGTTGTCTCGTCGGTGCGTCTGTTGGTACACTTATGGCTAATCATATGCTAACCTTGTGTAGATAGGCAGGAGAACTACCTAACATCGCACCAGTGCAAACTGTGCAGTATTAAGCGACATTGGGCGCACTAACATTTGCTGCTTCTCTATTAGTCCACTTATGTTATCCTAGGTTAGGTAGATCTATGTATACATCTATACAGATGTATGTATGTACAGACAAAATCCTCTCATGTCATATCGTTGAACCATTTGAAGACAAATAGGGGTTAGGCAAACACCTGCGGCGCCATGGTTTATTAGTCTCCGGGGCATGAGTGCCCGTAATAAGATGGGGCTGATGAACCTTGGGCACGGCGTACCTATGTACGTTAAATTCATATATAGTAGAAGCTACTACCTAGTAAGCAGCGAAATTGTGCTTTTAAAATCCAAATGACCCTCAGACAAGCGTAAAGGTACATGTGTCGGCATCCCAAGGACTGAGGACATTACTTGTATCAGTTTCAATTCGAGTTATGTATTGTGTTTTTGTGTGTAAAAGTCGGTGCTGAAACAATAGTCTTTGTTAAAACGTCGTTTAACCTCTAACTGGGTAGGCGTGGTCCAGTAAATCTGTAGACTGTGGAACTGACAGGGCGCTAACAAATCTACCATGTACATACATAATGTGGCTAGATAGGTACTACAGCGTATTCCGCAACGTACAGTAGAACTTTCTCTAACCAAGAATGGGCTTGTTAGACGGCCCTAACATATAATACTGCACTAATCCTATCAAGTGGCTACGCCTTACGTGTAGATAGTACCGGGGTCAATCCAAAACTTGGTCACATGCTTACCTGCCTACCCTGGGATACCTACCTATCTTTTGCATTAACGTACAGCATACAGAATATTACTACTACTTAAAATTGCTGTGTCCAAGATCGATCTACGGGAATGCCGAATGAGATACTCCCCTTATTCGCATCCATTCACTTGCATAAATCAGAGGAAATTTCTTCAACTTTGGTGACTGCAACTCCGTCTCTAAAGAATGGCAAGTTGCCATTAAGACCTTATATTGTCACAATCACACGACAGCGCGGAGACAAAAGCACAGAGATAACGCTCTATGGCTTGTTGAGGTCAAGTAAAAGTTACTGCCCTCTTGATCCTCTTATACACAATATCGTAGACAAGCACCTCGTCCACTTATAGTAATCTATCCCGGTGTAAAGCAAGGCAGGGGACTATGTACTTATGTATGATGTTCGGTCAGGTCCCGCTCCCATAGGTCTCACCGCTATCTAAGGTCCGAGCGATCGTAGCCTATTACCTCACGATGGCTTCTTCGTGCTCTGCTTGTTTTATGGGCAGATGCGAAGCGAAGCATACGTAGATATCGGGCGTTCTACATGTTGCCATACGGCATGCAACGGCAGATAACGGCGGGCTGACAGGCCCATCCATGGCTCATCACCTACGGTTCTCGCGCGGATCCCCTTACCCCGAAGTGCTGAAACTTTTGCTGAGAGATGGCGGCCGCAGCACCGGTACGCCCGCTTATGTAAACCCAACAACAATGATCGAATCGGAGAGACAAGCGGGCTCGTCAGGAAAACGCGCCAAAAAAAATGTGACTGCTCTTTTGCGTGCCCTGCATCAGTCCAAGTGGGCCAATCTGGGCCCCTTGGCACGGAAGCCCAAAAGCTTGTCTTCCCTGGTCGCACATAACTAATTTATGACGACGAAGATCCTAGGGGGAAGAAGCGGTTATAGGTTACAGGGCAGGTATGCTGACATGAACTATTACGACCCTACCTACACCTCCCCGCCCTTTGCAAAGCTGAGGCATATGTCGGCTGACGTACAATCATCCAGACCTCTGGGTTCTGCCATTGCTTGGCGAGTCCAACTAATACCTCATACTATGTACTTATAATCTGAACAAGCTTTTTATAGTCGAGAGCTTCCCTGGCACTCATGGTGCCTGTATAGACTTCATTTGATCGACTGGTTGAAAGAAGGGTACCTACATAAGCGTATGCACTTAATAATTAACTACATACACAGATAGCGGGTTTGGATCATGGATAAGTGAACATTACCATAGTAGGACAAGCTACCGTCTGTTACCAGCAGGCAAAACCAGAATGCGACGACATTCGGGAACCGGCAAACTTGCGTCATGCGCCAGTTGCTTTTGCTCATTTCTTTTTGGGTGATTGATTACCTATTTTGCGTCGTGGAACTTAACACAGCTGTATACTTACGCTCTAAAATCCTACACCTATCACACGTGGGCACAATGTCCTTCGTTAATTAAGCACTAGCCTAGGCAATATAGTCATGCAGTTGGCTAGGCAGGTGAACTCGCGCATACATCATACATATCTCATGTGTCGAGTCTTTCCCTCTCAAATCACAATGGTAGGTAACGGCATACACCCCGACGTTAGGTCGACTGATTAGCTGCTTGGCCGTAGGTTCAGGTAGGTTCAGGTAGGTAGCATTGAGTCTTGTACCGACGTTATTAGCTGCATAAAATTTACCGGCCACCCGGGATCGTCTCCTCTGCTGTCGTAACCTTGACAAGGACTAATGGAGGGGGTGAAAGACAGGGAAGGACCCGCCCAATCCGAGAGAGAAAGAGTACAAGAAGAGTTGATGACATAGCGAGAGAAACGATGAGTATTAGAAAACGGGCAACTCTTGACGACGTATTACCGATGCTATCGAACGAATGATTAGGTCAATTTGAACGGGCCTACCCCAAGGACACGCAAAACCTGGACAGAGACAGCGAAGGGCACTGGATAATTTCTCTTTCAGTCGATAGCTGACCTCAGGTGCTTAGGTATCTCAACTTACGGATAACGATTTGAAGAAGAAGAAGCACTCCCGGTCGTTCGCTTGCTTGCTTTTTAGAATACCTATTGCATTCAGGGCGGCGTTCCTGTTTGCTTCTTCGTTAATCTCGCCTGTTGCCCTGTCGATTTCCGGGTTTGGAAACATGGGCAGAAAGTGTGTAACGCTGTAAAAACCCAAGCAAGGCAACTCACTCCTCTCTCCATTACCCCTGTAGATCGGTAGCGATTTACGTGGATATTGACAATTGGTCCGTCCGGAGCATGACGAACCATAGGAATGATTCTCTCCTTCTAGTTGCGAAGGGAACTCGGAACCTGTAACTCATCGTAGTAGTAGGGAGAAGCAAACTCTCGCCTTAGTCGTCGAGATATCCAAACATGGCGCTCGGTGTGATGACTAGACCTTGGGTGATGCTAATGAAAAGGCTGCAGCACGCCGTAGCGAGCTCTTCTAACAATTTCTTTCTGGTTCGTCTTTCGACTACATACAGCATACTCACCTGATCATACTCGGGTGGCTTATGTTCATGAGAACGGCTTATCTCTCTCTCTTTTTCCATGAAGACTACAGCAGTAACTGACTGATCTTCTTTACGTTCGGTTATTATTGATGCATTCCTTCGGTCCATACCTCAAGCCACTAATTTATCGCGTTGGCGAACAAGGAACTCTATTCGGTCAAAGAATAAGGAGGGAACGGTTGATTTCCTCGGCTGACCAAGTTTCCGCGCGGCAGCAATGCAATCCCTTCCTCCAGCAGGCAGGACGTCCCCCGGGGGAGCAACTAGCTAGTCAGCCTCATGGAAATAGGTTGCTGCAGGGACAGGTAGGTACCAGTCACTTTAGACTCAGCAGCCTCTCGATTTTAGCTTAGAGTTTCCGTACATGTGGGTGTACATAACACATCTCTTGAATGATTGACGCCTAACATAGACCCTAGACTGGACTTTAAACCCGAGGGGATGAGGGGATATCGCTCTCACACAGGAAGCTTTCATTCTGGCTTATCAACATACCGGCATACTCGGAGACGATAAGTATACTTGTAACGTTCCTTTGGTACATGTCAGAAAAGCATGAGAGCTAAACACTAAGTCACATACGGCGAGGAACCCGGAATACTGGGAAGGATCAACATCGTCAAAATATCGCGCACTTCCCAGTTGCAGGAATGTTCGCTCAGGCATCTATTCCCGAGAATGCTGCTTACATTTCCATGCCCCCCAACAAACAAGTATCCGTTGCCCTGACCGCATACCTATCTGGCCGGGTTAGACCGTTGTGGCGGGTTCACCCGAAAGACTAGGATATCGGAGAGGGCGGAAGTACAAGGTTGTCTTCTGTTTGGTACGTCTAGACTTCGTTATTTGAACCAAATTGAGGCGACTGCAGTTTCAGCGCGTTTCATTATCACCACAGGTAGAAAACCGTAACTAGTGAGATAGGTAGGCGACATATCAACGTGGCTCTGTGCATAGCCCGCATCGTACTATTCGTGTGTCATGAGAAGGCGGGCTACTCCTTACTTTATACAAGGTAACAACTTTCTAGATAGCGTTGGCCCAACCGAGGACCCTTGATTAAGCGATATGAGCCAGCTCAGTGGTAAGAAAGAAACCAAGAAAGGATCCAAATTCCGTGAACTGCTCTAAACAATACCGTCGTGGGAGAGTATGACCCAGACAAGGACCTAATTTGAATAATGTATGATCCCTAGATATCTTATTACATTAGCGCGTCCTCCCGCTTCACCTAGATGCTCGTACCTTACTTTAGTATACGCGGCAACTCGCATGCAAAAGCCGATCGTTCCCCAGGGTCTGTATACGGATGTTTTCCGACGAGGACTCACTACTGACCCTATGGCAATTTCCTCTCATTGTAGACGCATAGCTGTCTAATTACGCGTATACCCTAGTGCTTACTTCGACTGGTATACATAGTACCATACCGACTGTCCATATCAGAGTAGAGAATCCTGTTGAATCACCTAGCTCCCCGCACTGACTATGGCAGGCACACGGTTTACAGTCGGACGGCGATAAAGCCGCGCGTCTAGATATTCAACCGAAAAGCGCTCGAAAGGAGGAACCGTCACGATGACTAAAGAGCCGGTATTATACTCATGAATGAGCAGGGTTGGATCTGTCTTCACTACTCTACCGAGAGAAAGATACATGATCTGGCACGAACAGGTGAAAATCTTGAATTCTCCCTGACTACCGATTGACCTTTTGCTCGAAACCTGCTCTTCAGCTAGCAGCTGTCGCATATAGGACTGCCATGGTCTAATAGCTGGGACAGATACCATGCTCGAATCACTTCGACCAGACTGGTATCAAGTCATTCTTCAAGAGATATATTCAAGAGGAGAACAAGAGTCGAGTTCCCCCACCGACGGAAGCCCATCGTTGTATGTTTGATTTCAATGAGCAAGGTGTGTTCTAACCTCCGCAAGCTTGCGACAGGAATATGAACACTGACGAACTTACTAACGTCACGGCTATCTCACGACGAATATGGATGCATTTAACGTAGGGCAAGTGTTGCTCTCTGACTCGCATACACGGCAGTTGTCGTCTGCGTAGGACTTGTGAGACGATTACACACGATCGACCGACGACCTCTCCAGATCTCTGTTTCGCGCCATGACGTCGCCTAGCCCGAGGAAGATATCGACGCAGACCGAATCTCTAGCGAGGAGATAGACAGAAATGCTTTGTAACGCCTGATCATACATAATGTCTTAAAGCACGCTGTCACGGCAGGTGCTTGGCGAGGCCGAATAGTGAGTACAGGAAACACTAGTTAATTATTAGGTAAGGAACTAAGTACGAACTATGAGTGCAAGGGTGAGGGCCGAAGGCCTCACTATATAGACTTCTGCAGGATTCTGCCGGGCGGTGACCCAATTAGGCAATAATGGGTGGCCGTACAATGGTGAATGGCTGCCATTGAGGCAAGCCTACATAATGGAGCACTACGTACGGAGTAGTATATGGGCCTGAGGGCCCACTACTCCGTAACACACGCTCGTAAAAATGGTATGAAGTTCTCGTGGATTGTGCACGAACGGAGGACTCCACGCTTACGCAATCGCTATAGTTCATATAAGATGGGTTATGTTACGCCTATATTGATGGGACGTCCACTACCTACGCACAATTTCCGCAATTGTGTTTCCATTTGCCAGAGCCAAATTCGCGATTAACGGCCCACGACATATGCAGCGAGCGAGTGTGATCTTTTTACGGCCAATATCCGACAACCCGGAAATTTGTATGGCTGGTCATAACAGATGCAGACAACGAGATGTCGTTGGCTTACTTCTAACCCCGCCAATGCCCAACCCCGAACTTATTGGCTGCGAAAGGTGAGCAATTCCCTGCTTTCAGGCAGATACACGGGTGTATGAGTTGATGGAGTTACCTCTGCTTATCGCATTTTTACGGATCGTGCGCTATGGTAATCTTGATAGGTATGAGAACAGTATCAAGGACGTCGAGTGCTGTTGTTCGACTATTATCCATCTCTAAGAATGGAAGGAGATGACCTTAAGCAGTGCCGGGTAAGGTATAACAGCTCGTTGTATACAGTATAATATGCCATAGTACCTGCCTACACGATACTACTACCTAACTAGGAGGCAGTTTTGAACTTACCAGTAGTCGAGCATAACAAGACACATCCTTCAGGTAAGCCGTTGATACAGTACTGGATATGATTGTTTTCACATCAAAATCGAATGAATCAATCACCTTGATGAACAGGCCAACGTGACAAGAACATTTTCAATCGTTGGAGTTTCTTCATTTTTTTTTTGTCGAAGGGCTCAACGATTGGACCAACGTCGCGCACTTTCCACTTTGTCTTGGTCTCTGTCTTGGCTGTCTTGGCTGTCTTGGCTGTCTTCAGAAGCTGGGGTCGTTGAGCGCAGGGCGGCTATCATGTAGTATGTAGTGTGATGCTCGCTGTGATTGGGCTGTTTGCACGCCCGTCTCCTGCAGTCAACGGAACTATTTTTGGCATGAGCGAATCAGATGCCGTGGCCAGCTGTGCTCTCTCCAGCAGGACCGGCAAGACCAGCAAGACACACCGCGCACAATGGACAATTGCCCATACAAGACCCCTGTTCTGCTTTCTTCTGCCCTGTTAAACCCCATGCCAATGAAATGTATCTTGCAGCTGCGATGAACAACTCCTCTTCTCAATGGTGCTTCGCGATGGCCAGCCCCCACCGCCAAAGACGTGCAAAGCGCTTATTCGAATGAGATGTGCCGACAACGGGTATTGGTAGAACCCACGGCGGACGCCAGTGCGATGCGTCTTCGCTACCTCGCGCGCGTGCGCCATGCAAGCACCAACTAGGGTTAACGAACCTTCAGAGTCGACGACGGAGGGTCGAGTTATGTTCAGCTCGCTTTGGATATCGTATATACTTCCTGATATGCCCAATCCGCCGATGAACTGGGGAGGGGTTTGCAATTCTTCTCTTTTTCGCACTTGTTCGGACCATCGTTCTATCTGTTGGTAGCACAAGCATTGCAAACTTCGATTTTTTTTATTTTTTTTTATTTTTTTGGGTTAAACCGGAGCTGAGCTTCGGCTACGTCCTGTTCGACAGGTAGAAAACGGGCCTCCCGCACCGATTATAGAGAGATTTTGAGCATGCAAAGCAGAGAGTCGGTTGTTAAATTTGGAACAAAAATTTAATCAACCCAGGACCGATTCTAATATAACTGTCGGACAATATGTCTTCAAACGCCCCCTCGGGAGGTTTCTCCCTATTCCCCAACCCAAATATATCTAAAACGCCACCAAGAAAGACATCTAGAGCACGCGCCGGCACCCCGCAATCAACACGAGGACGCGGCCCGTCTATAGATATGTCTCCTCCACGCAATGGTCGGCGTACACCGGAAGCTATGGCTGAGTATGTGATTGATGGATCGCCGCCAATGGCTAGTGAGCCTCGTTTTGCTCCCAACAACCCATTCTATGAACAACCAGGTCCCTCGGTACAAAAGCCGGCCTCTCCACCACCTGGTGTCCCGCCGAAGGACGTCCCTCCCAGGACCGATACAGCATTTTCTGGAACAAGCACCCTGGTCCGAAACCCCAGCGAAAGATCGCGGAGTTCAATAGCCAAGCTTCCTTTGGAAGAACAAACCTCCACACCTCAGGAACCGACTGCTATACGCTCGATATTTCCTCGATATGATCACACGGTATCGTTTGACCAACAACATTACTACCCGACTCAGGCGAGTCCCACTCATATCCCAAGGACAGTCATCAGCAGGCAATCCCACGTGCCACAGCAGACAGAGCCCAGGAGCCCGCCAGTACGGAGTCCTTTACGGAGTCCAATGAGCGTAGAATCTGGCGGCCAGCGCTGGCCGAGGCGAAATCATGAACCACCCGTGATCCCACCCGTCAGCACGACAGAGGAGCTTAGGGATTATTGGAAAGCGGCAAATGGGTGGAAAGCATCGACTATGGAGGGGCGGCCATATTGTATGAAGTTGATACCGGAGCAGGATACACCTGTGTACACATTGACGTCGAGAACGAAGCAGCCCCTCTACCACATGCGCATAGATCCGACCTCGGCATCTGCATACGTGACACTCAGCCGACACGATCCCGGCAAACCTTGCAAGGACAAAGACCCAAGCGAAGCGCGGAACGCGGGCGGATTACTGAACGCGCTCCGCGAAGCCGAGGGCAAACAACCATGGCAGGAAGCTATCGCCACAGCGCTTGAGGAGCCATCACGCCGTCTCCCTCCCAACGACGGCCTTGTCGCACTTCTATACCCGAGCGCGGCAGCCAAGGTTGCCATCGAAAAACAGCATGATATGGCCGCGGTCACAGCTGCGGAGCGCGAATGTGCCCGCCTCGTCTGGGACGAGGACAGCAACAACTACTTCCTAGTGCACCCAGCGGTTGCCACGCCGTTCTGCATAACGATCGAGCGGAGTCCGGCGTGGAGCCGCACCGAGTACACGATCGAGCACGTCGAGTCGCCGCAGCATCTAGGTCGCCTGACGCGCGACGGTACGGGCGAGGGCTGGATGGAACTCGACACGCTGGTCGCGGGACGCATCGACAGCTTCTACGTCTTGGACGTGGCGGCCGCCGCACTGCTTCTCGTCGCACGGATAGACGAGAAGAACGTGCTGGTCGAGCAATTTGCACCGCCGCCCGCCGCGCTCCTGCGGGATTCTGCTACGGGCCGACAGTCTTCGCTCGAGATTGCCCAGCGGAGCGCCAGCAGATTGAGCGACAAGATCCTCGCTGTAGCGAGCAGAGATAAAGACAAAGACGGCAATAACAATAGCAAGAACAAGAAGAAGCGAGGCCGCCTCGAGGCCTTAGAGCTTGACCTCGAGAGTCAGGCCAGTAGTCTCGGCGGCAAGCTCGACATCAAAGAGTCGGATCGCGCCAAACTTCCCGGAACCGCGAGGGTCATTATAAAAGTCATCGGGTTTGGGTTCAAGTGCGTGATCTGGGTGCTCACGATTGCGTTCAAGGTCGTTGCCAAGATCATCGTCGGGCTGACTAAGTGTATCACGAGCGACAAGCTGTGATTTCTTCTTCATCCTAACCAATTATTACTAGATGGGGTTGGGCATAAATTTCTCTCTCTCGACGGGAGGGCTAGAGGAAGTTCGAGATTTTACTCATCTTCCTACCTTCATACTTACCTATTCATCCAACCCAACCCAACACAACCCAAACCCGTATATAAATCTCCCCATCTGTGGACACATGGGTCTCGGGCTTTTTTTTCTCTTTCTCTTCCTCAAATAGCTTTTGAGCTGGAACAAACCTCATTAATGGGATGAAAAGGAAAAAGAAAGAAAGAGAGTAAGAAAGATGATGAAATGCATGATGAATTAGGAACAAACTCTCCAGGGAAACGGCGTCAGTCGGACTTATAATATCATGCACACGGGTGGTTACTATATACCTTTCGATTATAGCAAGCAAGCAAGCATAGTTGCATACAAGCAATATTCAATTCTTATTTATTTACTTGTTTATTTATATATCTGTGTGTCTGTCTCTTGGGTATCGCTCGCAGGTGAAGCAGAAACGCCTTAGCAGTGGAATCATCCCTTGAACGCCGACCCTGTCTACCTGTCTGCCTAATTACCTGCATATTGAACAGAACTTTTTCCCGACCAGTGAAATGCGAGCAAGAAAAACGCCGTTGATGCTAAGTTTGTGAACTTATTTCTTCGCCTCTCCCTCCGCCACCCTACATCCCATTCCAGTAAAGATAGCGAGGGCAACAACAAGCACTTCTCTTCTCTTTTCTCTTCTCTCCCCGCTCTCCCCACCTTAAATCACCGTTTCCTCTCACGTATCTTGATCTTCTTCCCAGCCTTGGTGACGCCTCCCACCGTGGCTGTCTTGGCCATCCTGGCGCGCTGCATCTCGAGCTCGTGCTCCGCTTTGGCGAGGACGTCGCGCTTCTTGCGCGCGTTCTGCAGACGTCTCTTGAGCTTTTCCAGGAGTCGCTGTTTCTGCTCTGCGCGGAGGGTCACGGGGTCTCCTTTTTCGTCTCTATCATCTTCTTCGTCCTTGCCTGATTGTGGAGATTCTTGTGTTGTCGATGTTGATGAGGTGTGCAGGTGCCGTTGTATAGTCTCCTCTCTCTCATCTGGCGCATCCGCGAAGACTATCTTCTTATTCTTGCTCCTAACACCTGACCCCTTCTTGCCGCTGTCTGTAGGGAAATCGTTGAAATCAAAGTCATCTTCCTCGTCCTCTTCTTCATCGGCTTGTAGATCATGAACGTCGCCCCCCAGGGCGATGACCCGCTCCTCGAGGCTCCGCACCTCCTTCATGGCGACGTTGCGCACAGAGCGTATGTACCCCATATCCTGGGTCTTGAGCAAGCGCACCACCTCCATGGGAAGCGCCTTGTTGCCCCGGTCCCCGGCCACCGTACCGTCCCAGCGCTTTGTACCTGCTGACAGAGCCGTGTCCGGCCCTTTCCGGGAGAGCATGCCGAAGTAAAATTCCTAATCGCATAGAACGTGGTAAGAAAGGATGCTCAAAAAAGAGACCAACTGAGGAGGGGAAAGGTAGGTGTAAGCGTACATCTTCATTCCGCTCTTCGGCTTTTTTCTTAAGGTTCCGGAGTTGTTCCTTCTTCTTATTGTGGTCTTGCGCTCGTAGTCGGTAGTCCTATTTTTCAGTTGCCTCATGTCAGTCTCTTGCTTTTCGCTCATGCGCCTTGTAGATCCCACTAGGAAAACCCGGAATCAAATGAATAAATGCACCTTTTTCTTCTCGAGCAGCCCGTAGCGGTTCTTGCGATCTTGTAATTGATCTCGTTCGCGGTGTACACGCCGATTGACGGCGTTGCGGAGGGAGGACATTATGGACCGTCGTCGTGTAGTAAGTTATTGCTTTGTTTTATTTTTGGTTTGTACTGGCCCTTTCTGGTCGAGGCGATTGCGTAGGCTTTGTGATGCTGATGCTGGCTACATGCACTCTGGTGGGATGTTTTGGGAGCTCTCGAGAAATTTGGTCTCCTGCGATGTAGCGATAAGCTGATAGCGAGCTTAAGGTTTGGTAGACCCTGGCTGTCAGTCCCTCATTTAAGTGGAGCGGACCCTTTGAAGCTTGGCAGACGGTTAGTGGCAGTGACTTCTTGGTTCGTAGATTTCAATAACGCCTTTCAACTGTTCATTTCTTCAGCTGTCTTTTCTCTAAGGTCTTTGCGTTGTTATTCTAAGATTATAGAATTTATTGATGCAGACTTGTCTAATTGAACACACTCGTGTATTATGTCTGTGCATTGTTACTGGAGCTTGTAGTTTGTGGCTCGTGCTTCTGCATTGCCCGCTCAAATACCTACAGACGGACATGCCAATATAGCACAGAGGACCAGGTCTCGATGGAAACTCATGTTTTCGGTGGTGACTGATTCGGAAAGGATTGCTGTGAACGAGATGATCCCTTTCGGTGGGTAGGTAGGTAAGCGACAAAATGATGTCGTTCATGGATGGATAAACTGTCCCGTTCCATTGCCTCCTTTTGTTCGGAACGAAATGTCCCGGTAACCTGATGCATCCAACATTGACTTACCAACAAAGCTACGTCCTGAGGCTCTGACACTATGAGGATACTTCTCAAAAACATGTCTTCTAAGTGCTCAGTTCTCTATAGTCTCGACAACGGCTGATCTAGTCTCCACGGTTGCCAAGATGACCATCAATAAGAGCCAGGTTACAATATCAATTGCCGTTGGCATTATCTGCACGATAATAGCTACATGGGCTATTGGCCCAGTATCGGTGCCTCTATTGAGTTCCCTTCGCTCGCTGTCTACATCGACATGGATCAGATCAAACTCATCAAACCTATCAAATCCATCACACTCATCATGGGATGAAGCTGTGTGTGAACCGCAGAAATACCGAACTGAGATCGTCTCTCTTGACCCATTGGTCATCTACATTCACGACTTCTTTAGCACTAGAGACATTAGCAACATCTTGAAGGTCGGGCAAGACCGCTTCAACCCCTCCGTGGTACACCAAAATGGTAGAATGGTCCAGAACCCGTACCGGACATCGACGAGCGCTGTGCTGCCAGCCAAGGATCCCGCTGTCAGCTGCGTGCTAGAGCGGTCCAAGAAGTTCCTCGGAACCGTCCTTGATCCGGATGAAGACGAGATGGGCGTACCGCAGCTTGTGCAATACACCAAAGGGCAGGAATACAACCTGCATCACGACTGGATGCGCATACCACAAGCCGCATTCGACGGATCGCCCCGTACGTTCAACCGAGTTGCCAGTTTCTTCGTCATCCTCCAGGATACCTGCGAGGGGGGCGAGACTTGGTTCCCCTTAGTCAAACCTGTGTCCGACCTGTCTGAAGATGATTATGGGACTCGCTTATGGCATAAGCACGAAGAGGGCGGGCTGACCTTCAAACCCGTTGCTGGAAACGCCATCTTCTGGGTGAACTTGTTCGCGAATGGTACCGGGGATACCCGAACTGTCCATGCTGGCATGCCGGTTACGGGTGGTTTGAAGACGGCGATGAATATCTGGCCAAGAAAATATAGCCCCAACCCACAGTGAGGCGGTGGTTATTTCTGAATGATGAGCATCGAGATGTGGTTTAAAAGTGCCGTGAGGATGTGTAACAGACACCTACGACGACGCCCAAAGTAAGAAAAAACTACTGCACGTAGTTTTGGTTGGACTCGAACCAATTTGTTCTCAGTCTCAAAGACCAGGCAAGATGCTGCCGTCGTCGGGACGATATGGGGGTGCTTAATATGTACACTTTGGATCGTGAAATATCGAATGAAACCAACAATATGCGTTTTCATTACCCTTATTTCAGGGATAGCCGTAATAATGGCCTTTCGGATCTACTATCACGGTCGTCCTGCCCAGCGACCAAAAGCGTTCCATTCTACCAATGAAGGCAAGATAGCAGAGATGTTGGTGTGGGGTTTGCTAGATCGGGGTAGTTTTGGTCTCTCATCACGTCATTGACCTGACCACATTGATAAGCACAAAGTCAGTTTGGTTTATTTATGTTTCATTACGTTCCTCGTCAATATTGGGGGGTTTCATGGGTTTGAGTACTTCGTTTTTCCAGGGGTCCGTTAGACAGTATGCCTCTACCAGACGCTGACTTGCACCCGGTCGCGACCGGTATCGCCAAGAAGACCGTTGATGTGAGATGTCTCTCAGCACTTCGTCCTCAATGATGCTGATAACAAGATTAGGAACATTCGAGTGAACAACAGCTTAAGCTTTTTTCAGGCGTGAGTAGCAGTGAAAGCCATTTCTGTTCTAGTTCATAGGAGAGGGCAAAGATGCAGTGTCAGCCCATGACGATAGTTTCGGAATCTTATATTAAATCTCACAAACTCTGCACGTAACGTGGTCGTTGCAAAAAGGTTGACTGAACGAGGGGAACATCTTTACTGATTGACTGACCGAGAAGTGGTTCTGTCCCTTCGTGCAACGAGTATGGATCACGCTCGAGGAAAAGGGGATTCCGTACCAATACATAGAAGGTAAGCCCCTTCAACCCATCCCTACCAAACTCACAGTCTGCGTACTTCCCGTTGAAGGTAATACACACCCGCTACTTACACCAAATCCAACAAAAAGTAAACCCCTACCACAAAACTCCCGAGCTCATGCGCTCCAACCCGCGTGGTCTCGTGCCCACCCTCGAAGTCGCGCCAGGGAAATCTCTCTACGAAAGCACCGTGTTATGCGAGTACCTAGAAGACCACTACCCTTCCCCCTCTTACGCACCGCAGCTGCGTCCGGAAGACGACTACGAGCGAGCCCGCTCGCGCATCTGGACCGATTATGTCACGAGCCGTATCATACCCGCTTATCATCGGCTCTTGCAATTTCAGCCTGCCTCATACGGCGGTCCAGAAGGAGGCGAAAAGCGTCTGGATGAGCTGCGCAAAGAGTTGCGGGGCCATCTTCTAGAATACACTGCTGAAATGGCGGATGAGGGACCGTTTTTTGCGGGAAGGGAGTTGGGGCTCGTGGATATTATGTTGATACCTTGGGCGCTGCGTCTTTGGGTATTTGATGAGTTCAAGGGGGGGCTGAAGATACCCAGTAAGGGAGAAGGGAAGGATGAGGAGGAGAAGAAATGGGAGAGATGGCGTGTCTGGCTTGATGCTGTGCAGGAGAGGGATTCGGTGAAAAATACGATGAGCGAGAGGGAGTATTACTTGCCCATTTATAAGCGCTGCGCTGATGATGTTGCGCAGTCGGAGTTGGCCAAGGCTACGAGGGCTGGGAGGGGCGTGCCTTGAGATGAGACACGAAGAGTGATTGAGGTGAGGATGAAGATGAAGATGAGGGGAATGAACTGATGGTTATCATTTTTGAAATTACGACTATGGAGATTAAAAGCTTTATGTGGGATTATATAGTAAAGTGAGTGAAGACGATGGGTTTAAAAGCTGAATATTTTCAAGAGATATGTTGCATCATGCCGCAACCCTCTCCAGTCTCACTTCTAGGCCATGAGGTCGAAGCGTGAACCCCGGGTTCTCTACCGTGAACTCCTTCTCAACTTTGATGAACTGGAACTCTCGAACAATCTTGGCCACTGTCAGGGGTTAATTAGTTAGCACACCAAGGCCAAAAAGCAGGACTCTGTCGTGAGCTAATGATGAGCTTGTTTCAAACCAAGCTGGGAGCTTCTCGACAATAACCTGAGAGAGAGCCTAAAAATAAAGAAAAGAAGGGAGAAGGGAGAAGAGAAGAGAAAGACTTACGAATAATCTTCATCTCCATGTACGCGAACGCCCGCCCAGGACAGATGCGGGGACCACTACAAAACACCTGGAACGCATGCGGCGAGAGCTGATCGCCCTCAAGCCTATCCCACCTTGTTGGGTCAACTTTATCGACGTCGTCCCAGCCCCATATGGAGGGGTTCAGCGTGCTGACCGAGGGGATCACGTCGAAGGGAGTACCCTTGGGGATGTGTACGCCTTCGATGGCTACGTCTTTGACGATTTCTCTGTGGAAGCTTGCGGCTATTGATGATGTTTTATAATCATGATTAGTAAAAGTACCAATCTCATAACGTGTAAATAGATAGGGGATCTGCGGCTTGGGTTTGAGTGAGGCTGTGTGTGGAAGAGAGAAAAAGAGAGAGAGGAAGGGAAGCGCCGGGGCTTACCTGGGGGGTAGAGCCGAAGACACTCCTGGATAAAATTATTGAAGTAAGGCAGCCTATCTAAAGCCGCGAAACTCGGATCGTCGCCTAGACTTAGAAGCTCCTCGCGCACCTTGGATTGGATGTCGTGGTGTCCAGCCATGATATACAGCGCCCATGAGAAGAAGTTCGCTGATGACTCGTGGCCTGCTATCATGAATTGAAGTAGCTGTAACACGCACATTCGGTTTAGTGAGAAAGCCAATCTAATGTGATCTTCTCTTCTCTCTCAAGGATCACTCTTTATCAAAAAGGAGGGAGGGGTTAGGTATATAGATACTCACATCTCCCACAAGCTCCTTCTCCGTAGAATCATCCTGCAGTCCCCCCTCCGAGAACCCCTCTTCGATCAGAAAACTCAACAAGTCCCTCGAGCCCTTAACCTCATGCTTTCCGTCTTCTATCGCTTTCGCAATCTCCTCTTTCCTCTTCCTGAACAAAGAGGTCAGATAGTTGTCCAGCCAAGATGTAGCGAAAAGAAAATCACGGTTCGGTTTCAGGGGAAGCCAGCGCAGGGGAATGAAGCCGTTGCCGAAGACTAGGAATTTTCCAAGCGTGTCCTGGACGAAAATGGCTTCGTAGGCGTCGTGGAAGCTGTACTCATGATTCTCATGATGATGTTGTTGCTGTGTCTTTTTGTTGTTTGACTCGTTGGTTGATGTAGGAGAAGAACTAGAAGAAAACGTAGTCGCAGCCAGATTCCCCAAATCCACGCCCAAAACCGTGATACCCATGACATCCAGCGTAGTCTTTGAAAACGTTTGCGTGCAGTCTATTACGCCCGTAGAAGAAGAGTTGTTGGCGCCGGCGGCGATGGCGCGATCGAAGAGTTGCGTCAGCTCCTCGGCCTTGGACGCGAATACAGATTCCAGACGTTTGATACTGGATGTCGAGAACGGCCCGCTGAGAAGCTTGCGGTGTTTCCGGTGTTTCTCGAATTCCATCACGATGACGCCTTCGCCGGCCATTTCTTTGGTCATTCGTAGCCACTAGGATAGAAATGTTAGGTAAGTGGTTAACTGGGGGTTGATAATGATTGCGTTTTTTGAATAAATTGTGCTAGCTTCAAGGGATTGGGAAAGGGGCGAACGGTGAGAGGGAGCTCAAGGTATATTACTGACGGTAGCTGGCTTCTGCAGAGCGTATCCATGTGTCTGCAGCAGCGTCTTATGACAGCTCGGTCTGACGGGTACGAGCACTTCACGGTTGCCGAAGGAAAGATACCTGATGAAGGGTGCGTCTGGATACTCTCGCATCCATTTGTTATACAGCGTTGTCGGCGATTCTGCTTGCAGTGTCTTGATCGACTGACCGAAGAGAAAATGATTATCCTATACTCAATCAGTTAATCAGTCAACCCTCCTGGTGTTAGCCTGAGCCCCGTTCGCGCATGGACGCGATGCGACGTCGTAGAGTAGGTTAGGTCATCAGGTGTTAGTTAATAGGCTGACTTACCGTCGGACCTGGAAGAAATCGAAGAGGCGAGAAATACTTGTGATACAGGAAGATTCGATAGTACTTCACTGCGAGGTATTGTATTATGAAGAGAGTGATAGCCGTTCGCGCCTTCGTTGATGATGTGGCTAGCCAGTCAATGCCATAGTGATCGTGAAGAGCAGAGGAAACCAAGGTTTCCACTACCGAGGCTATCCCGCACACGATGATGTCCATGATCGGCTACTTACTGAGACATATGCCGTCTATTATCCGAGTTGTTTGAGGGATGACGAGGAGATATTCCATAATGTCGGCCGACTTCCCTCAGCACATATTCTACCTATATGAATGTCTAGGTGCGCCATCAAAACTGACTTTTTCTCTACCCCGACTCATTCCCTATGTCAACGACCATATTTCACATGATTTATCTTTACACGCGATTCACGAGCAAGACTTATGCAGCCACTCACGAACTTGGTTTAGTCAGAACCACCGAATAGAGTCGACCCAAGCCATCGGGGCCGCAGTTGTAAAGACACGTGTGGAACAGAGAGTTCAGCTTGAAGTCTCTATTTGGACAACGTGGAACGGTGCCGGATAGTAACTGGGCAGTGATCCCATATGTCACAATTTGCCTGATCCCCTTCCTTTTCAGCCTAGGTGATTTTACAAGAACAATAGAAGATATGCAGATCGACCTCGAATTCAGATTCAAGTCGACTCTAAATCCTGTAACTAACTGGATATAGATTTTTAAAGTTATCTATCACTTGTCTGGTCTGTGATTGACAGCAAACCCAGTTTCTCGGCAAGGCGCTACCGTGGTTCAGATCTGACAGAATGACCTAACTGAGTCCGGAACAACCCTATTTAAGAAACACAGGTTGTGTACTTGAACGTTCTAGACCTAGACCCTGACATTCTTTAAGATGACTAGGTAGAGTAGGTGTTGCTGACGAAATGACATGTCATAAAAAAAATAAAAAATATGCATGATGAGGGGCATTTCTTCATGTGACTGGACGAAGTCCTCGAACATGAATGAACGCTTATGCGTGTTCGCTTCACGTTAGCGAATGGACTGGGAGGCTTCCCATGGTCAGCATTGCTCCTAGCAAGGTCACACAGACATGCGAAAACCTAACTAAGGTGTAGCCTTAGATAGTAGCGAACGACAAGATAACCAGTGCTCATAGCCGTTCGGCAAGCTGTGATGTATTTTGTATGGGTAGCTAAGCCCTAAACTAACATGCATAAATATATGAGCAGAAGAAGAAAACCATCATCTCCAAACCTCTCCCACGAACAATGAACAAAATTCTAACCATGAAGTTCTAACCATGACTCGGCGGTGGGTTCACAACAGCCATGAAGTTGAAGTTCGGGTTATTATACCCCCCACCCTCCTTCCAGGTCGACGCATAGGGCGCATAATAATCCCAATTCGACGAAGTATTGAGACCGAGCTCAGCCCAGACGAACAGGCCATCGGAGAGTGCGTTACCAAGCGTGATATAGTTAGGGAAAGGATCATACTTGGCCGTAGCGGCGTAGCCCGTGAACCCATCGGCCAAGTTCGCCGTCTTAGCAATACGGTTCGTGTTATAAGGGGCGGTAGCCTCGACGGCATCGCGCAGCGTCTGGTCGAAGAACAGCTGCGAGAGGTGCGCCACCCTTCCACCGGTATACGTGCCATTAGCCAGCGTAGTGGCGCCCACATGCGCGATGAGGTGTTGGTGCGTTGCGCGCCCTTGGTAATGACCCGGGAAGACGGTATCGAAAGAGACCACGCCGTCGGTATCCGTGGGCTGCACACCGCGCAGGTACGTCGTCGAAAGACCACCCTCGCCCGCGGCGCTGACGCCGCTGTACACGCCCATGGCGTTGCACGACCATGTGTCGATGAGGAGCTGCGTCGCCGGCTTGCACGTGTTGACGTCGATGAACTGTAGTTCCAAGTGCATCGGCACGCCGACGACCTGCTCGACCAGGTTGGTTCGGATGTGCTCCTGCCACACGAAGTAAGGGCCGTTGGCGTTGTCCGGCGTCAGCACGCAGCTGGTGTTGGACCCGAAGATCTCGGCGTTGGAAGAGTCCTTGTTCAGGTCGATGGACCCGGTCTTGTCGTGCTTCACGGCCGCCCATTTGCGGAGAGAGGCGGCATCTCGGCGATGAAGCCAGGGTGCTATAAAGAGATAAAAGAGAAAAGCATGAGTCTTTTTTTGATTCATTCCCTTTTCCCCCACCTAATCATGGGTGGTATGGCTTGTTTGCTTGTAAACTTACCGTCTTCGAGACCCCTTTCCTGACGCAGTCGTGCGAACGTCGCGGCTCGACGAGCGATGGCACGCTCCTTGTACGCCTTCACGTCAGGGTCGTTCTGGCATGCCTCTAAGGCCCTCGTATTCAGCATGTTGACGACATGGGCGTTAGCGGCCTCCTCCTCGATTTGACGCTTGCTTAGATTCTCTCCCGGGTGTGCCGTGGCCGTCAAAGCCAGAGAGGACAACACCGCGACCAGGCCGGTCGCAACCGACGATGTGAACATCATTTTTCTGCTTCTTCTTCTTCTCCTGTTGAAGCCTTGAGAGTGTTGTAGTTGTCTCTGTCTTTGGTGACCCTTCGTGCCCTCGTCAACTTCTTTCTTTCCCTCCCTCCTTTCCCCCTTCTCGGGGGTTATCACCCCCTTTAAGCCAAAAGATCAGGCGGCCACTTTCGGGGCTCCTCGCCGTCCATGAAAAATAGCTGACGGTTCAGTTTGGGTAGTCGATAGCGCTATAAACCATACTTTTATTGCTTCCTTTCCACATCTGGCCCGCCAAGAATACGCATCTTGGATATATGTTCGGCAGACTGTGCTGACATGGCACTGTTAGTCGGCAAGGGCGCAGGCGGCAGGAATAACATTTCTTCCTTTTCCCTGTTGTTCTCTCGAGGACTTGCTGGCTCCGAGGTCTGGTTTTCTAGAGTTTATCCGGATGGCGCCACACCCTTTGTTTCATATTAGATGATGGGTTTTGCGGGCGGGCATTGTGCGCGCTATCTATATCCAGCGCCTTGGGCTCGTGCGAGGAACTGGACGGGGTCATTCGGTCGTGTTTTCTTATGAGGCTAAAATCAGCCGATGACAAACCGTCGCTGCTGACAGGCCACGCTCCCTGCACCCCAGATATTCGCCTACTCCACAGTCATATGTTTTACTTGCCGAAACCAATCAGATACGCGGCTTTTGATGGAATTGTGCAGGCATTTTATATTTCTCGGGCTCTTTGCTCATCCTTACCGTCTACGTCATCTTGTTTCTTGATGGCTAACATTCTATCATTAGATGTATCGGTAATTCCACCTGGGAGGTAAGACTGCTTCGCTGGTAAGTTCTAGTTGATGCAGAGACATATCTATCATATTAACTGACGCGCTCACTTATATTACTGTGAGCCCTTTATCATACTATGTTGTATTGGATACGTACGTAAGTATGCGCGCACTAGTATACCGCAAGTTACTGAGCAGCAGTAGCTAGACATGATATGATCTTTACTTTATTTAGTAGCAAGTACTGATCTAAACCCAATGCCTCATCCCATGTCTTATATACCGCTTAGTACATGTCCGTCTATAAGCTCTACTTCCATAGACTATCGTGCAACTACGAATCCAAAACATTTGTTCCACCGGGAGCCGTATTGACACAATCGTGTTAAGCGATTTAAGCGCCGTTGCCGTTGTAGGCGACCAAGTTGACAGTACCGCTGGGGACGCTCGAGATCTTGCCAGAGGTGGCAAGAGCCTTTATGCGGGCAGTGACAGCAGCGGGGGTGGAGAGACCCTCGAGAGCGATCAGGTAGAGGGCAAGACCAGCAACGTGGGGGGTAGCCATTGAGGTGCCCGAGATGGTGTTGGTGGCGCTATTGCCGCCAATCCAGGCCGAGAGAACGTTGACACCGGGAGCGGCAATGTCGACGACGGAGCCGTAGTTGGAGAAGTAAGCGAAGGACCAGCTAGAGTCAATAGCGGCGACGGTGATGGCGTTGGCAGCGGAGGCAGGCGACGTGTTGGCAGCGTTAACGCCGTCGTTTCCAGCGGCGATGACGGACAGGATACCGGAGTTGTAGGCGTTGTTGACGGCATTGTTGAAGGCAGAGGAGTAACCACCGCCTAATCGCATCGATGTTAGAACTTGTCCTTGCTTCATGAGGAATGGAGAATGCTATAGAGGGCGGCTTACCAAGAGACATGCTAATGACAGCCTTGGACTTGCGGCCCTTGCTGGTGATATCGCTGACGGCCCAGTTGAAGCCATCGAGAATGATGGAGGTAGAGGAAGACTCTCCCTCGAAGACCTTGACAGAGATGAGGGTAGCGGCCTTAGCAACACCATAGGTAGTACCACCGATGGTACCGGCAACGTGGGTACCGTGACCAACGGAGTCGACGTTGGCACCGCCAACAGCATTGTAACCGTAAGAGGCTCGGGTGCCGAACTGAGTGTGCGTGGTCAGGAGACCAGTGTCGACGATGTAGGCATAGGTGCCAGCACCAGCTGAGCTGTCGTAGATGTAGCTGGTAGAGCCGCTGGTCTTGTGGGAGATCGTTCCCAGGCCCCAGGGTGCGCCTGTCTGGGTGGTGAGGGACTTCTTGGCAACCTCATCGGCCTCCTCGTAGAAGAGGTGCCAGATCTGGTCCTGCTCGACTTCGGCGACCTACGTGAAACTAATAAGTACTTGTTGAATTGGGTGAGAATGGCACTTGGGTTAACACAACATACTAGAGGGTCAGCCTTGATCTGTTCAAGGGTCTCCTGGTCAAGCTCGACAGCGTAACCGTTGAAGTCGTGAATGTTGTAGGTCTTGTGGACACCAGCAGTGTCACGACGGGTCAGGCTTTGGGCATGGACATCGCGAACCCAGTTGACGTGAGTTTCGAAGTCGGCAGTGCTGATACCGCTCTTGAGAGTAACGATGTACTTGTTGGGGATGTACTCGGGCTCGCTGTGCTTCTTGGGGCTAGGGGCAGCAAGGGCGGCAGGGAGCAGAGCTCCGAAGAAGAGAGCTAGACGGCGAAGGCTGGCCATACTGTGCGGTTTGTCTGATCAAATGTTTTGAGCTGTCGAGGAGGGACTGATGGTCGTGGTGATCAAGGCTGAGATCTCATCCATCGGGTTACGATGAACCCTTTATATAATAGATTTTCGGCGATCGGACCTCATAGCGTCTTGAGGGAAGTAAACAAAGGTGTCGCACGACATCTTGCCCCCAAGCCACCAAATCTGGAGCCAAGATTCATCGGGGCCCTCTAATCACTTCAGGAGGGCTTTGAAATGGTGCCCGCCTCGTAAGCTAGGAGATGCCAGTCAGAATGAGGAAGGAGCACAACCACGAATCTTGCTTGATCGCGTGAAGCTAAAGGTCAGGCAGCAGGAACTCTATGATGCCAGTCTTGGCATAGTAGTGCGAGATAGCGAAGTGAGAGTTGAGCGGAATGACTGCGCCAATGGCGGCCACGATCCTTGTCGTGATACCATCGAGAACTGGGGCTAAGAATTGTAGTATGTAGTTAGTCGAATTTTCCCAGGGGCGCGCAAATCCAATATTAGTCTCTTGCGATGATCCGGCACGTTTTCCTTGACGATCATCGACCAGATAGTTCGGAGGTCTCCGGATCAACAACTGAGTCCCCATAGCCGCCACAGGTTACACGTGAGATATACAGATTCTTAGTGCGTATGTAAGGGACGTATGTAAACGTTAGGTATGTAAATTGATCAGTTAGGAAAGTAATCTAGATCTTGAAAAGGAAGGCAAGAACCGTCAGGCTCGGTGATAGGCCTAGGTGGGTTACCGCCTGCCCACCGATCGACACTGAAGCTGAACTTCCATCGCCGGCCTCGAATAGCTTGCCCGGTGTAGAAGCAGACGGGGTTAAGGTCGATGAAAAGGCGGACCAGAACGTCGACTGTTGAAATTGGGTATACTAGTGTTCAGACTTCAGGCCGGCCCTCGGCAGTGGGAGTCGGAAACGATCCCTCTCGGTTGTCGAGGTGCGGGGTGGCTCATGATCATACACATCACAGATCCACAGACCAAACCGATCGTGTTAAGGTATTATTACATAGTGAAGTGACTACGGTACTGCAATAACAAACTAACCCAGGGGCTGTTTTCGTGCAGTAGTCGCTGACTTTGAGCGACGAGTTGTTGAAGTTTGAGACTAATTGGTGATAAACACCGATCCTTTGTTGGCCATGATTGGTGGAATCAGGAACAAGCTCTCTCTTGGCTTCTTGGCCGTCCTTGAATGGACTACACAGCTGCCGTTATGAGGTATGTATCCGTGGAGTTCGATAACTCAAGATTCCCTCGAAATGGTACAATATCGCGAAGAAATATTATACTGCGCGATGACGAGGGATTGCGCCGGCGTGTCCTGGATGCAGGAGATTCGTTCGACGTCTTTGAACCGTTTCATGGCGAAATGCACCCATCCCGCATCCTGCAATGCAACGACCTGGCTGCGAACATCCACCGAAAGCATTCAACGATAATTTACTACTAATAGAACTTATCGGACCTTTGCTTGTGCCTGGAATTAGATATCAGTCGCACTCTTGTGTGATGTGGCGCAACATACGTCGGACGCTTGTTATCAACGTTGAGATGTAAAACGACTGGTAAGTCGGATCCAATTCTCTTGGCAACAAGGGGCATTTGATGCCAAGGAGGTACAATACTACGGTAGGTAGTATCTTTTTGCATCTTGCTAATCGCGCCTAGCAGGGACTATGGACATACAAAGAATGTGGCGACTGTCGATTTGCGAGTCATGGCCCGCAGAATCAAGTAGCTTGTGATATATCGCCGATGGAATAACAAAACATCTGTGCAGGACGCAACATATCTGCAGCCCAATCTGTCAGCGATGCCATTGGCTGAGACTCGGGCGTTTTCGCGGCTCCCGGCTGTACCAGCGGCCTTCTGCTTTGGGGCTTGGGCGTATAGCTGGACTTGATGTTTCACCAGCGAATTGCGATGGTCCCAGTTGGGCTTCCTTTAATTGCTGGGGTCCCGTTGGCTTCACTGCTTCTATGATCGATGAGCTCTCAGGGGCTATCTAGAGAGATAGAGCCTGGGTCGCTAGAGTTCCTTCCCCCATCTCGAAGGACCAAACCGTTATTCACATTGTGCGAACTGTATTGCCCAAAGTTGAAGTCTAGGGAGGAGCTATTTTGGTCTCAATAGCGCAAGTAATTAGGCATCTACTATATCTGACTACATAAAATAGCAGAGTCGTTATTTCTGATGCTGGTATATCACAGCTACTGCCGCTCAGCTTTTTGTTTCAGCCTCCTTCAAGTGTAATACCTATCCCGTTGGCCTCAGTCATGATGATAGTAGAGGTTAGTCAGAGGTTCACACGAGTGAAAAGTCCCCAACGCTCCGTTTCAGAATAATATTCAGGCGAATAACTAGTTCCTTGGTTGTTTTAGTAGGTAGAGACTGATACTACATCGGATGCTCGGGTTTATGCACAACACAGGGCGTGTAGTACATGACGATACCCTGAGAATAGTACGGAACGTCCGAGTCGCATAAGCAGCCATAGAGGTAGGGTATTGGCTGTCCAGGGGTATTTCATTCCTTATTAGATATTTTTGGGTACTATGGCAGTTTGAGGCGATCCATCGAGGTCTATCTGAGAAAAGTCTTGCGTTCATCGGGGCTGAAGATGCCTTTTGTTGATCGCGAGGGTTGTAATACCACGTCCACGATCATTATGCTCTTTGCTTAAGCCTTCGGTTGATATCAAATATCATTGGACGCGATGATCGAGGAAGAAATCATAAGCTTGGTGAAGCTGCCTCGGTACTTACTAAACTCTTGTGCTGTACCGCGGCATCTTATTGTCCTGACCTTGGCTAATTATCTGAAAAACTGAGTTGCGAGTGAGTTATATATAGTGTAGTCCTCCGCAACTTGATTCGAGGGCGTTAACCGTTGAGTAGAGTGTGATTAAAAAAGAATAGAAAAATCTGACGAACTTGGTTTCATGAAAGGATTTAAGATTGGAGCATCATAACTAAAGCTCCTTTGACGCATTATTTGGCTTGCCATATCAGCTATGTCCCTCCCGTTGTCAGTGTTAATTATTTCCCACAACGTCTCGAACCAATGCTCACTTATCTACATATATCGCGATGAGTGAAAGGGGCATGTACACGAGCTCTGCAAGAATCTACGTGTTGATCACTGAAGCGCCCATCACTATATGAATATGCAGTTAAGGTTTCCTAAACAGTTATGTCAAATCTGGACGCCAATCACCCTACCATAGATAGACTGCCTATATGTAGCTCGGCCTTGGTGAGTGCAAGAGTAGCAGTATGGAAGATACGCACCGCGAATTAAGTTTCTGAACTGAAAATCTCACAAGACAGGAATGAATATAATTTATGACAACGGTAGGCATAGAGTAGTACTAGTGTATCCACTACTGACAGGCAGTCTACCGACCCCTTCTACGACTCCTATTCATGTAGTATATTGAGAGCATGCCGATTAGGTCTGACATGCTCCTCATACCATAGCATACGTGCAATAGAACCATATAGTCTGCCTGGTAGGCCTTTTCGTGACAGCAGGTAGTTGAGGCCATACCACTTTAAATTACTGCCAGTTCTAGGGAGGCTTGCTGTCACAGTCCCCTACACATAAAGCACATACGAGCCCTCCGATCTGGCAACATTCTACTTTTGTCAGTAGTATTGTGGTTTGGAATTGCAGTTCTGGTTCGTGGCACTTGTATCGGGGAAGGCGGTTCTCCATGAATTCCAAAGTTTCTTGTGTTTGTGGTTTACAACGGTGATATACGGGGTGAAAGTCGGGGTGGATTGTGATTCTCTTCCTGCCTAGTCCGTAGCGCATACTAGTTAAGTTGAGAGTGTTTACTATTCATTCATCCTAACTATGCTTCTTGCTGGAAAGATGGTCCAAGTCTCTACGGAGAGTTCCTGTAATGGCGGCATTTTACATGCCAAGGTTGCTCTGCAGTGCGTCTCGGAATAACGGTTTATTAAATCTACCTCAGCGAGAGACTGGTCACTTGAATACATAGATCGTTACACTTCTCGCTGTGGACAGTGGACATTGTGACAACATAACTGAAACACTAAACTGTTGAACAAACCTAGGATGTCAGGTAAGCTATTCAGAGGTGGTGAACGGGAGTCTCGGGCTTTCGCAGCTCTTAGTCCCGGTGCGTGAGCAGACCTTAACTCCGGTAGATGCAATGGGTTCCGGGTTGGAGATAAAGGCGCTCAGCTTATCGATGCTTTAGTATTACATGGGCATTGCACTCCTAACAGGTTTGGAACAAATGCACTAGTATTCAACTTCCTTGTAAATTTCAAACAAATTTTGACTCATCAGAACTCCAAAGTTATAACAAGATCCCCTTGGATTTTAAATATTTTATTTCCTATTTCCAGCATCATCAATCCCATGTTAAAGGTAGTTCGGGGGTTGCAAAGCGACCTCCAGGGCTAGAAAGAGAGTTGCCGGGACCAGGGGTCCCCTAGCGTTACTAGCTGACAACACGCCATTTGATTGGCTCGATACTCAATTAAGTTGCGCCGAAATCATTATTACCTATTACTGTACTAAGGTTAGTGCAGATTGATTACTACGTGCATCTGCTAGAGAGGGTATGGTGATACTGTGACATATGCACTAGGCTCCTAATAATAAGCATTCTCCCTGTCAACTCTTTGACCAACAAAAGGATCTGCTGTCGAACAGGCATTCACCTTTGTCTGCTTCCCAATTTTAGGTTGCAACCTGCGAAGATGCTGCAACTTGTTCTCCGGATCCGAGTTTGCGTTTAAATCAACCTCGCCTCGATAATTACCCGCCGCCTATCGCCATGGGATCGCCGGATATGAAGGGTAAGAGCCGCTTCTCGAGATACCTATTGAATATCCCGTCCCCCCAGCGCCACATTCGACAACGTACATTGAGGCTTGTTCTGATCGCCATATTTATACAGATGTATCCTGGTCGTCCATCCCGAGTCATGTTCTTTACGCCGAGTTAGCAAGGAGACAGAGCGACAATGGCCCTTCCGAGAAACCCGCCTGCGGATCAGGCGATCGAGGCGCATACGATACACCGCTGCACGTCTTCGCCCTGCTTCTGATTCTCGCCCTCAGCACACTTGGTAGGCTTTTATCTCTATCGTCTCAATTTCTGGATTACTATTGACACATCCCGTCAGCGTGTGGTTTCCCCCTCTTTTCCCGCCAGGCATCCTCGAAAGGCAGTCGTCGCGCAAACACCATCATCTTCCTAAGCCAGCATTTCGGCACCGGTGTTCTCATAGCCACAGCCTTCGTTCACCTGCTTCCGACCGCTTTCGTGTCCCTTACCGATCCATGTTTACCCGACTTCTTTACGAAGAGATATGAGCCGACCGCTGGCGTCGTCGCCATGATCTCCGCCCTGACGGTCGTTACCATAGAATCCTACCTAACTACGCGAGGCGCCGGACATTCACATAATCATAATCATGGCTGGGAATCGGACGATGACGAAGTGGAAAACGCAACGAATATAAAACATCAGACAAATGGCGGCTTAGCTGCTAAAAGGATAACGAACCATCGCCCAGCAGACATTGCGCTTGGTGATGTTAGTGCTTCTCGTGGCCTTATGACCGATATATCTCCCCTTCCAGAAGCGACCCCCACCGTCGTACAACTACAACAGAACGGAAATAAATCGTTTGTTCCGAATAAGGACTCCCATCACGAAGACGATGATGACGACGAGGATCTAGAATTGAACTTAAACGAACTCGATCCTGCACCCGATGACGATTCACGACCCTTGGCTCATCCCAGCCACAAAAGGCGAGTTTCGGAGGCTGGCCTATCGCAGGAACCTCTAACACCCGAAGAACAAAGAAGACGAATGTTACAATGCATGCTGCTCGAAGCCGGTATTCTATTCCACAGCGTCTTCATCGGCATGGCTGTATCGGTAGCGACCGGTCCACCATTTGTGGTCTTCCTTATCGCAATAGCTTTCCACCAGACCTTCGAGGGTCTAGCGCTGGGATCGCGAATAGCAGCCCTACAGTTCCCCCGATCCTCCATCCGACCATGGCTCATGGTGTTGGCCTACGGTATCACTACGCCCTTTGGCCAAGCCATCGGCTTAGGTGTGCATACGCTATACGACCCTAAGAGCCAGACGGGGCTGCTGATGGTGGGCTTTATGAATGCCATCTCGAGTGGTCTCCTGCTGTTTGCGGGCTTGGTGCAGCTACTAGCCGAAGACTTCCTCACCGAAAAGAGCTACAGGACATTGAAGGGGAAGAAGAGGAGAAACGCCGGTCTAGCGGTTTTTGCTGGTGCTACGCTTATGGCTCTTGTTGGCGCCTTTGCTTAAATCTCAATTTCAAAAGATAAGTGTCATGGGGGAGCCTATTCCGTTTCTTCAGATGTCTAATTGGATGTTGAGTGTTACTGGCTGTGTTTTATCTAGACATGGCGCTCTGGGTTGTTCTAGCATCAGTCACGGCGTTTAGGAGTTGGAACATGGGCCAAACCAGCAATTTTGGGATGACCAAATGTTATGTATGGCTTTTTTGATTGTAGATTTTATTTTGCAAGACATGCTATTTTTCCGTCAGTCTCGAGAGAATCTCTCTTAAGCAGGCTTTGGTATCGCGGTTGCCCAGGGATATGTAGTGGTCATTGGGGATCCGTAGCTGCCCAAGTCGTTGTAGTTCTTCGTCAAGGTGGCGTTTTGAAGGACATGCGTCACGAAGGGAAGAATACTGTTACTGTAGACAACTGAATGTCAGTTTCTAGTTTTTTCACCATCGTGTTGTCTGCTTGTCGCGAGAAGGGAACGAGCAGTACTGCTTAAAAAAGGTTAAAAAGGAGTTCACTTACAAACCACTCATATCGCAATGCCCACCACTACGCACTGACATGGCGATCTTATCCCCCACGCCGAGGAAATCATACACGGCCTTAGCAGCCGGGTAAACAACAACAGCCGTAGCCTTACTATTCGTAAACGCATCGCCCGTCCCTTGATCAATGACCAGGGCCCTAGGGGCAAGGGCAGCAGCGATGGTGTGCGCATCATAAGGCAAGTTCTCGGCATGGTTGACGAACGTGCCGAGGGTGTTGTCGCTCCACCAGGGCGCGCCCTGTTTCGAGTTCTCGAGCGTCTCGTCCTGTCCGCTCATCGCGTGGTACCTGTACGGCCCCAGACCCTGAACACCGGAACTCATGGGCATGGTTAGCGTGATGCGCTTGTCGAGAAGTCCGGCTGCTAGGGCGCCTTTGCCCAGACGGGAGCACCCGGTTACGCCGACGCGGTTGCTGTCGATTTCCGGGACGGTGGCGTTGAGGGCGTCGAGAGTGCGGTGGAAACCCCATGCCCATGCTGTTAGGACGCCTGTGAAAAATGTCTGTCAGCCATGATGCTTCTTCTTTTCTTCTCCTCCCCGGCCTCCTCCCCCTTTTCTTTCGCTCCTTCGCTTAAAGTTTAAAAAGAGAAGAGAGAGAGAAAAGAAGAACATACCGATATCCCTTCCCTTATAAACATCCCAAAAAGCACCCGTCTTGGAATTACTGTCCGCCGCGACACGGGTATAGTCGAATCCAACAATAGCAATCCCGGCCTGCAGGTAAGGCTGGTTGCTCATGCCGCCGATGTTGATGACGACGGGCGCGGGCTTGGAAGCAGAGGCACCCGAGGGCAAGGACAGAGTCGCGCTGAACTTGCCCGTCTTCCCGCCCGCCGTCACCTCGATGTTCACTGTGTTGCCGCTCCGCGTCGCTTTTACGGTCTCTTGCGTCGGGTCGGGGTAGTAGCCATATCTATTTTCCGGGATGGAGGGTTTCAGTTAGAGCTTGGACGCAATGGGAGGGGAGGTGAAAGCTCGAAACGTTTAACAAAGGGAAAGGAATAGCTACAAACGTGTTTGACGAAGTGAATCAAGAACAAGGGAGAGGAGAGTGTGTGTCAGGGGGGGACTACGCACTGATACTCCTGCAACATCTGCACAATCTCCGGCTGTCGACATCTATACCACTCCTCAGGAGTCTGAATGCGATTCTTCCCCTTGCCAGTCATGACATCCTGCGCGAAACTCGACGATCCCCCCGCATTATCCGTCGTAGTGTAAGCGAGAGGTAAGAAAGGGTCCGGAAGCGTGGTCTGCAGCGGGAGCTGTGAGAACGTCGGGTATTTCGACGGCGAAGGCACCGGTGCACATGATGCTTGCCGAGGCTCTACTGCGACTGCAGCTGCGGCCGTTAAATGTACGAGAGATAGCAAGCCGGTGAAGGCCGTGAGTGTAGAAGGAGCCATCTTTTCTCTGTCGGCTTGGTCGTGCTAATATTGGGATGGGATACGATAGAATAGGAAAGGAGTCCGGTGGACGAAGGCAACGCTACGCAATAGACAGTTCAAATAGTGACCGACTACTTTCCTAATGCCCAATAGATCTCTGCACCTGGAGACCTCTCTATAGGGTCAGTCGTGGGCCCTATACTACGGAATCTCCTTCTCCATACCTAGGTCCATCTGTACATTCGTGAGTCGCTCATCTCGAAAGCGTGTCATTGCCGCTGCTCCGACTTAACATCCGGGTATTATGGTGTCCGGCTGTATGGATCTTCCAGCACGACCCTACTTAGATATGCTCTCGCTCAACTATAGCATAGTTTGTATTTAGTTATTTAGTTATTCACTTACCTCCTCGTCATCCATCTTCATATCGTTGCCTGATCTCCCCCTTCGTTTTTCTTTCGTCAGCGTAGATAACACATCGCACAAGAAGTAACCTTCATAGCATTAGCTTATTCAAACATGTGTATCGTTCGCCAAATACGTACTGCAATCTACGGAGCGTCGTTTATTAAATCCCCACGTTTTCCGGTAGTAGTATTTTAGCCGGGGATGGATCTCTGCCACCACTTTGTACATAACCCGTAAAACCCCCTTTCTAGATGGTCTGCCAAGCTGGTCGAATGCTGATTGGTCCGGGCATCTGGATTTGGATATTTTCTATATTTGGATCCATCATTCACTCCCCGTTATGAGGGTGATGTTGAAATACCTATCCGGTGTCATGCCGCGCATGTCATTAAAATTATCCGTGCTGTTACCGCGTTTGCGATTAACCGTTAGTTGCGGGTAAGTGCTCCGGTTTAGGGGTTATAGCGTTTCACTCCTACGGACATATCCCCATCCTTAAATGTAGCGATATTCTAGATGCAACCATCCGATACTATATCACCATTTCTACGGTAAGCGTTAAGGAAGCCATAAAAATTGTATCGGAGTGCTTATTTTAAAGGCTTGTACAATATGCTTTTTTCTTAGGCTAGGTAGGCAGCTTTTGCCAGTGCGATATGTATTAGTCCGCAATAAACCGAAGGTGCAGCTTCAAGAGCTATATGAGAAGAAAACAACTGACCAGTTCCTCGAAACTGCCTTATACATATAACCGAAAAAAACCAAACCAAACATGCGAATCAACCCCAAAACTAGCAAGGTGGGCAAGGCAAATTGAGTCGTTTTAGTCGCCGTGTGCCTGAATGTTCGTTTTAGAGGGGGCTGGGGGTTAAGTTTCTGTACCCCGTGGAATGACTTCATGCAATCTTCCTTCATACACTATCTGCAAAACACAAAAGCCGTCTCTCAGCTTAAGGTTAGGTTATGTTAGGCAAGGTATTCATGTAGGGAGGCCAGTTAAGTCTAGTAAACCTAAAGGCTAGACAACCTGAAGCCAAGCAACCTAGAGATGCCTTATGTAAGGAGTCTGAGAGGACAACTTTTGGATATGTATATGCCTATGCAGTGTTACCTTACTATGTAGAAATTTGTACGGTTACAAAAATACTGGGCACAGTTAGGGAGTTAGTAAGTAAATGGGAAATTCTACCTATAACCAAAGTCCTTCACTACAGTCCCTCATAACTGGCCCTGCCTTGGCCATAAGCCTCGCCTAGGTCCCTTGGCAGCACGCCTTACTACAGCCATAGCCCTACCAGAGACCCTTCATTGCACCACAGCATAACGCTCTTCACCATTGCAGTGTGCAAGCCACACAGTTCCACTTCAGCGCAAATATGTTACATGTAGGAATGTACTATTGTGAGACAGTGACAACATCGAATGTAACAACGCTGATTTCTACTGAAAGAACATACCATTTGCTTCAATTATTATGCCTTTGGCACCATTTGGTCCTTGTCAGTCTCTCATAACGGTTAGCAGCCTGGGCCAAGACCCAGGGTTCCCAGTACCTACTAGAACTGACCTCAATTATACGATGAGATTGAAAACTTTTGGCAACTGTTCTAGAGATCAGGGCTGGTACTTCCACTACGCACTGCTGTGAGCACCTGTCACAGTTTATACTGCCGGGTGGTCCGTATGGACATATTGTTATTACACAAAGAAGAAAAGAATCTCAGTGAAGCAGAGATTTCCTGTATCTACTTATATAGGGGTAGTTGTAGTCCGTGCTCAGTGGCCGTGCTTCGGGGCCGGAGCTAGTCTGGATCGGAACCGTGACAGCACCATAAGTCTTAGCTGTGTTGCATGCCTTGGTCCTTCAACCACCTGACTATTGATTGCGGGGGTACCCTTAAACCAATTCCTTTTGCCAAACCGGTGGCAGAAATGAAATAATCTTGCTCTATTAACCGTACAATATGTCTTTTATCGCGAGCATCTAGTTTTGGGGGGCACCCACGACCAGGCAAAGACTTTGCTGACTTCTGGACCCCGTAGCGATTTTGATGCCGTAAACGGACCACTTCGGAACCCCCTCAATTTCTTTCGCAGAAAAGCCAACCACATAAAGGCTCGCAATCCTCGTCCTTTTATGAGGAGACTAGTGCTTTCTCTTACGAATAGGACTCTTGGGTGGCGTCGGAGCCATTGTTGAAGATGGTGTGTCGTGATCTAGCCTACTGTGGCTTGCCGCCCTACCACACAGGAGGGTACTAAGTAGATATAAGGTACTATGTCCGCACAGGGCCCGTCCTGGTTTCATTCCTTCTTCAAGCTTTAGTCTTGTACGATACCTACTATTAAGACTAATAAATCGTGCCTGAACTTCGACGATTGTCCCATTCATGACATGGCGGTATTTGGAGGGATTGGGGGGGCTGAATAGTGGTACGAAAAACATTGTCGTTATTTTTGATGGCCCACTGTATGTAAGAATGTTGCTTCTAAAAGTTTCAGAAATCGAATTTAGCAAAATATAAAAATTATATAGTTATCCAGCTTAAGAAACAGCTTAACATAATAAGCTTGCGAAGAAGCAGCAGAAAATACCCAAGATTTAAAAAAAGATTTAAGTATATCTACTTTTGACAATTTACCCTCAATTTACTATACTAAGTATGGCTTAAGGTAAGGGTCTAGCGTCTGGGCGGTACATCGCCCCATTTTTCTTTTCGAGCGGTTCGCAATTTTACTGCGTCCTCCCGGCACGCCGATTCACCTAACCACCGACGGCAAACATCAAGTACAGTCAATCAATCGGCTGAACTCGCCGGGCATGTAGTTACTGCGCCAATCATGGCAGCCCCCTCAGTATCTTGCATTTTTTTTCAGCGAGGAAATTGCAGGAATGGTGCTGCATGCCGCTTCAGTCACGCGCTTGCCCAGTCTTCTGACTCCGAGCCTCAGTCCGATCCCCGATCTCAGGTGCTGTGCAAGTTCTACCTCCAGGGCAACTGCAATAAAGGCAAAAACTGCCCATACCGACACGATGAGCAACCACTCCCATCCTCTTCGGCGCAGTCGCAGACTAATCATGATAACGACACCTTCGTGAGAGTCTTCCGTGGTGCTCTGGTCCGCTATGGAGATGGCGCTTGTGTGGCTAGTCTCCGACTGGCATCCGAGTATTCCTCAGTCCGACTGGACGGTCTCGCAGATAAAACAACTGCTGCCGATGTCATCTCTCTTTTGGAGGACCTCGGCCATGATGTTGAGGTTGACGGTCTACGCATCGTGACCCTTCCCCAATCAGCCACCTGCAGTGCCTACATCAGCACTCCAGATTTCGAATTCTCCAAGACGCTAAGCACGAGTTTAATCGATGGCGGATATCGCAACCTCAAAGCTGTGCCAGTACCGCCAAGGCTCCCATCATGGGCCTCCACTCGACGAGTTCGCTGCAATAAGCTGAAGCTAAAATGGTCTGCGCCCCATAGATATTGTCACTTATACTTCACGAAATGGACTACTGCGCAGAGGGTGGCGGGGAAGTTCAACTCTGGCAGATACAGAATCGGCAACACGCGCGTTAAATGCGATGTCAGTTACGATGGAGAACTACCTCACGCCATACTCTCAAGACTACCTTATCATGCCTTTGAAGAACTTGTTCGTGCCTTTATTACCGCCGATTATGACACCCCACTAGCCGTTATCATGGACAAGGAGCCTATCTGGGACGAAGAAAGCACAGTGAGTTCGATCAAAGAGATGCTCACTGATGTTGGTCCTCTTGACTTCATGGCGGAACCGAATGAACACGACGGCGGCTCATATTGGACAGCCTTCGCTTCCTTTGAGAATGACTACGATGCACAAGCAGCCGCGCGAGTCATCGAAAAGGACTCCCATAACTTACCCCATGAGTTGGATCTCACGGCCAGACTTCTTTACAACGCCACATTCAAAGTTTCCAGTGAAGTCTACCACCACGTTCGAAACCGACTCGAAGATTGCCTGGACAAACTAGATGCACCACAGCTGCACGTAACGCACCGCGCGACCGGCGCAATACTGAGTCTTGACAGCGTGAGCTCGAAAGAAATCGCGGAATGCGCCAACGTCATTGAGACCATTGTGGCCGGCGATGTAATTAAATCCCGGAATGGCGTCGGCCCATTTTGGGTCTCCGAGCTCGCGCATAACGGGCCAGCCTCAAAGTCATTAAAGGAGATCCAGAAACGTCACGGAGTACTGCTCCTGCCCAACAGATCAAAGCGTGAGGTGCGTTTCTTTGGTGAAGCATCAAAACAGGCAGCAGTACAAGAAGACGTTGCCCAATCGCTCACAAAAGACTCACAACGAGTCCACACTATTGATCTTAACGAAGACGGGTTCTCCTGGCTCTGCAAGACTGGCCTTGATCTGTTAAAGAACGTGGTAGGGGACAAGATTCTGTCGCTGAATATAACATCGACCCCTAAAAAGCTCGTCGTCGCTGGTTCCGATGAAGAATACTGCGAAGTTCTGGCACTTCTCGAGACTAGTCGAATTTCCTTCGCCGTGATGGAAGCAAAATCAAGGGACGATTGCAGCGTCTGCTTCACGCCACCGGACAGCGACCCGGTAGTACTCCGCTGTGGACATTCCTACTGCAAGGACTGCTTCGAGGGTCTGTGCAAAAACGCAAGCACAGCCCGAGATCTGAGTGTCGCCTGCGCAGGCGCCGAAGACAAGTGCAGGGCCACCATTGCCCTCGACGAAATTCAGGCCCATGTCGATTCTTCGACGTTGGAAGACCTCCTGGAATCTTCATTCAGTACATATATCACTCGCCGGCCAAACGAGTTCCACTATTGCCCGACACCCGAATGTGGCTATATCTATCGACCAGCTAAGGCATCGACACATTCCTTATCGCACATGTGCCCAAAGTGCTTGCAGCGAATCTGTAGGTCGTGTCATGCGAATCATGATGGCCAGAGCTGTGGCACTTACAGAGCTAATCAGGCTTTCGACGTCTACAAGCGCGAGAATCAAACTAATGTGAAGGATTGTCCGAAATGCCAGACTACTGTCGAGAAGATTGATGGATGCAATCACATGCAATGCGGCGGATGCAAGGTACATCTCTGCTGGGTGTGCCTACTTACCTTTGAGGAGTCTCCTGAGTGTTACCGGCACATGACTGAAGCTCATGGTGGGATCGGGCTGGAAGAATAAACTGTAGAGGACTTCTAAATCTTTTGATGGGGCCCCAGTGGGAATATATCACGATGATGCATAGTATGTTATAAGCTGTATATTAAATAGCATCAAGCGCGACTAATAGTAATACATATATCGTAAAAGCCAATTTGGCCGTATTCTTAAGTGTTGCTAGTTTCCTAGCTGGGATCAGCAGTAAAATGTGTCGAGTTTTGTAGGGAGTCTACATTCAACATCTCAACCCGGCATCGAACCCTACCTATATTCAACCGTCAACGTAACTTTGACACCGTCACGGCGCAGCCTGCACAACCTAACCGAGGTGCTTCTCCTCCCGCCCGGAAACATCCATACAAACATTTTTCTATTACTATTCGATACGTTTGATGGGTCTGGCTTGTGCCTGTTAGGTCGTCATTAATGCTTTCATATATACAGGTTCGGAATCAGGTATCCTCATCACCATTTTGGCAAGCACGCACATACATCATACCTTCCTAAAGGAACCATCGACTAACGTCAGGCATAAGTGCAATACATTCTCACCCTCGTTGAACCATATCTACTACTGCTTACACAAGACTGCATGCATAAAGAAAGAAACTTATTCCTCTCAGGTCGTGTTTATTTAAACCCCACCCCATATAGCAGATGCGCGGATATGAGGAAGTAACAACGCAATTGGATGCAGTTCCCCTAACATATGGCCTCCTACTTTGATACCCTTCTCAGCTTCCGACAAACACGTAAAAGTCACGCAAGTGAGTACAGGAAGCAGAATTTCGACATCCTCAACACCGAGATGGCTATCATTCCGACTATTCCCGGTCTCGAAGTCACTATAAGGGTATCAGACGAACCAGTCCCAGAATACGAGATACCGCCGAACTCAGCAAGGCTTGTGAGACTTGATCATCCATGGCTACAGCGCACTGTACCCGGCTACCCAGGTGCTCAAGTTCACAAACCGTCTCCGCATGGATATAGCGCCAAGTTCATTGCAGTCGAGTCTGGAACCCATCCGAGTGTCGAATTCTTCAAGTCTAAGGACTACTGCGGTGAAGGCAACCACATCGCGTACAGTGTGAAATTCGACGATCTAGAGCTGAAAATCCGCCACGAACCGCCGGGCTTGAGCAACGAAGAGTGGGAAGACGCTACAAGTGCCGTCGTCATAGGGGACGAAGAGACCCAGACGTCAGAAGCCTTTTGCTTTGCAGATTTAAAATGCAGTACGTCCGACGAGGAAAAAACTGAAAGGGGTCTTGTGTACTATCCGGGTACTGATACTGACATATGTTAAATAGTAAATGATGCAGACACCAAAAGGGAAAATGGTGATATCGAATTTCTGAGAACAAGCAACGTGGGCAGAATTCGTATCAGTGTCTACCACATGCTAGGGCACCGAGAAGATAAGGTCGCCGGTTACCAACAAGCATCGATCCTTACCCCAGACGCTATGAGAGAAGATCACATGAAGGCCAAAAAGATCTCCAATCGTCTACAGTAATCTATCCGAAATCAACCACTCTCCACTCGCCTAAGAGCATGTTGTAACTGATACGTCTACAGGTTTACGCCCGGCGACGCTATTCAAAACCCAGAGGCGGAGTATATCGACGACTTCTATGACGGAATCGAAGTATCATTCGCGGTGTACGATTTCTACTATCGCAACAGAGGTCAGTGGTTTCTATACTTACAATGTGACCTGTGTATATATTGACAGTGCTACGCAAGATGCTCTTATAGCCCTAGGTGTTCTCCCTCGAGAAAGTAGCGAGGACATTGAAGATGGCAAAGACGACATGTGCGATACTAAGGCAGAATTCGATAGCGACGAAAGCGACAGCGAAGGCTGTCTGAGCAAGGAACAGTTGCTTTTAAAGCTACGAAACTTGAAACAGCTGAATCGGGGTATGAAGCGAAAGCTGCAACAGAGGCAGCGAGAAGGGCGGGCAATGAAGTATGAATCCGAAAGTCTAGAGGTACGTTGCTGTCTAGATCCGCATTTTTATCATAAGTAGGGGCTAACAACCATCGATTTGGGGTGTAGAGACGAGTGAGAAAAGGAATGATAATCAAGCAAGAAGAGGACGAGGTAATAGTCATAGAAGACTGACCGGATTGCTGTATTCGGCATAGTTGATGGACGCAGTACCCAAAAAGACACCAACCTGAAGAAAAAGGGCAGATTATGCACATAAAAGAGATCTACGATCGAGATCGTAAAACGTACCGGGGTTAAGGAGCTTCTTTCGGAGATTTGTCTCTAATCGGGGTTATTGCGATGATTTCGGAACAGGTGCACGGTACGAAATACGTTGACATCATCGCAGTAGTTAGTCATATGTCGCGGCCTTCATATATTCATCTAGAGACATTGAAGACATTTGTGGTGTCATTTATATTATTCAAAACTGTTTAATGCGTTGGAGCCTTATTAACCTATCTCCCAGATCTCGAAGGGCGTTGAGTTTATGTAACCCGCGCGGTTGGGGTTGTTTTTAGCGTCAACCTTACCCATTTTGGTAGTGATGGGGTAACCCTACATCCCCTGCTGTCCTTCCATCTGTACACAAATGATCAAAAGTTGCTTTTAAATCCCGTAAGCGCGAAAGCGCGAGTGGGGGATCAACAGATTGTATAATCAATCATAGACCTACATACCGAAGTATCTCCTACCACTATCCAGCACACGGAGAATTCACACCCAATCGAATTGAATTACCTTGCAATCTCTAGACGGACAATTCGCCGGCCGTCCGTTCTCCGTCCGCTTTCTACCCCAGCCTCAATCTTAATAATTAAGGCCCTGACATAATCGATCAATCGCCCCTTCAGCTACCGCCTGCATAGTTCTAGGCAGGTATCGTGCATACGCACGGCAAATAAGCCTTACCCGCTCACAGGACCGACAGCTGAGGTTCAGCTACACGCAATGCAAGTTGAAGGCAAAAGCAAAGCAGATAGACAAAGCAAAAATTAAGTCCGGCTAATATGGCCGAAGGAAAGGGGAAGAAGATAATTGTATTGGATTATGTGGTTCTCCGTCATGTACATCTCAGCAATTTGATCTCAAGTGAGTTGTTGTCGGTGGCATGTGGATGCTGTTTTTGATAATGCTCATGGTCGAAAATAACGAATTCGCTTCTTCGGGCTTTGAAGGCGGTCCACGCTTCCCAGCATGCAGGACGTTTTCTTTTTCAGCAGCATTAGATTACACACCCGGAGATGCTAAGTACTTGAGAAGAGAAGACATGAATGGAATGAAATGTGTTTTATGTGTCTTGAATATTTTATATATTAAGCAGGAGATATCGTCACTTTAATGTCATTCCTTCTCGACCCCTCACCATCACCATCACCACATTCAGCACTTACACATATACAACTATAGTATTTACACAGCAAGCAACAACAACAAGAATATCGACCTATCTAGCACAACTCAATTAACAACTTCAAGTCTCAAGCCTCGAGTCTCAAGTATTTCTCATTCAACAGAAAAACTCGGAAACAAATCATCAACAAATATGTCGGCCAAGAGAATCATCACTGTCGTCGGTGCCACTGGCAACCAGGGCGGCGCCATCGTGAACACATTCCTCAAGGACCCCAAGCTGAACAGCACATGGGCCGTGCGCGCAGTGACTCGCGACGTTTCTAAGGAGTCGGCCAAGAGGTTGGCATCGCAGGGCGCCGAGGTTGTAGCGGTAAGACTCCTATCTAACATACTCCCCTCCTGCGCTTCGCCCCTTTTCCCTCGAGGCGCAAAGCAAAGGAAGGGGGACGAAAGGGAAAAGACTTGTGCGATCCCGGTATGATGAGATACTAACACTCTTTGTATAGGCCGATGTCAATGACAAGGCATCGCTCATCAAGGCCTTCGCCGGTTCTGACACCGTCTATGGAGTCACTAACTATTGGGACAAACTCGATATGGAGCTTGAGGAGCAACAGGGACGCAACCTCGCCGATGCCGCCAAGGTTCGTTTCTGATTTATGCCAATCATGTTTTTAGCTAAACCCGCTCGTTCGTACTGACCAAGTATACAGGAAACTGGAGTAAAGCATTTCATCTGGAGTTCTCTGTTCGATGTCAATAAATGTGAGTTTCGGAGCGTTCAAGGCCCCTGAAAAGTAAAATCCGTCAACAATCGTCCTGACCATGGAGCCCATAGTATCAAATGGCAAGCTAGCCCACGTCTACCACTTCGACAGCAAAGCACATGTGGAGGAATACGTGCGTTCCCTGGGCATCCCAGCGACTTTCTTCATGCCAGGTTTCTTCATGCCGAACATCACGGGCGGCATGCTCTCGAAGCAAGGTGAGAACTGGGTCTTCAGCCTGCCCGTCGCGGCCTCGTCGCCCATCCCCCTGTACAACCCGGCGGACACGGGCAAGTACGTCAAAGCCATCGTGGAGAACAAGGAAGCGCTCTTGGGTAAGCGGTTCTTGGGATCCACGCAGTATTTGACCGCGCAGGAGGTCATTGATACCTTCAAGAAGGTGTTCCCCGAGGCCGGCAAGACGGCCGGATATTTCGAGGCGCCGAAAGAAGTCTTCTACGCTTTCATGAAGGGCACTGGTATGCCGGATTTCGCGGTCGACGAGATGTACGAGAATATGCGCCTCTTGCAGGAATTTGGCTATTATGGTGGCGAGTCCCTGGATGAGACGCATAAGTATGTTGAGGACCGCCTGACCACTTGGGGGGAATTCCTCAAGACCAACCCTGCCTATGCCGGTCTGAGCTAGCCATGTGTCAGGAAATAAGAATGGCTTATAGTGCTGGAGTTAGTTTTGTATTCGGCTCACTATACATACTTTACCTAGCAAATTTAGAAGTCATGAAATAAAGTCAAACTGACGTTGTGTCCAAAGTTGAAGTTTGAGGTTGAAAGTTTTGACGATCCTTTCTTCTGCTGCTACAGTAAAGATGAAGCTACAGATGTAAACGTTATCCATCCCGGAGTGGAAACTGTTGGGGCCAGCGATTGACGTCATGAATCTGTGAATCATATATAGTGGGGACCCTACGGCACAGTCTACCAACACCGTCGTTCGAAGAGAACTAAAACACTAATATGCCTTTGGCGAAGTTGTGTATCTGTGGATGCAGGCAAATCCACATGGGTAACGGCAACTCTTACCAGCACAAGCCCCTGCCCAAGCATCAAGATGGAAAAAGAAAAGTCCAAGCTTTCCAGTTTCGGTAACTTACGTCGACGACGTCCTCTCCAAGTTCTGAACACGGACCTTCAAAGAAGAGCAAATTGACGATCAATTACTTGACTGGGGATTATTGTCTTCCCTATTTGTCAACTTTGCAATAACAGAGACGTGTTTTGCTACCTAATAGATCATTTCAGGGTTTCATTATACAAGTATTTGGCGTGACGTTGGCTCGGAGATATCCTCCGGATGAGCCTCAATCTCTGATAGCGTTATCTTAAGGTATGCAAGTATAACGTTAAGTTTATTCTTTGGAACGACGGGTGGCAAAAAGATGGGGTAGATGTGGGCGGAAAGAACAGCCAGCTAGAACTAAACAGACCGTTGCAATAAGAGTTGATCGACATCTGCTGCAACTGTATCCCCAATACACAAAATTTTAGCATCGTGTACGTATCGGATACCCTAGCGGTTAGGTTGGCCAGAGCTGGGACGCAACCAATCTGTGTCCCTGACAAGCTTTTCAAAAGGTGACGGCAATGGTGGAGACGACCGACATGTATATTCCCTAGCACATCATGTAATCGATTCCACCATCGAACTCCAATGATAGGTGCGCCTGTACGGGTACTGTCCTACTTGCTGCCAGACTTGATTGATTGATAGAGTACTAAAATAAGCTTATTCCTGTCTAAGTTAATAGATGGGGACGAGGAGATTCTGCTCCGGTATTATCTGGTCGCGTTGTTACCTCAAATGGCATGGAGAATGGGTACGAATGGTCAAAGAAAAACAAACTGACAGGCGAAAAAGTGCTCGTCAAGTCCCGCTTGCGGATCCGGATTAAATCTCTGACTTGGGGGCAGATAGATTTTTATATATACGATACATAGAATATTCGATATATGCTAGTGATCATTGACGTAGTGCAAATATCGTTGCCATCGCATGTCAATATAAGAGAATGGGAAAAACGGTTTGGAGCTAGTCAGCACAATAAACCCTAACGAGTCTCGTTATTATATAATATCAGCGCAGTAATGCCGCAAGCAGACGAGACAAAGCCCTGTCCCCGGTGTGACTCGCCAAACGTAGCAGAGACACCTGCGACGATGCCTGACAGGCAAGGCTCATCGTCTCGACTAAACGCACCTGATTCTAGTGACTCCAGGGAAGTTCTGTCTTCAGGTGAGAGAAGGGGATCAGAAGCGTTGGCTAAATCAGCGATTTCCACAGCACAGAGGCGTCGAGGGGTGCCCAGAAGATCACAGCCAAGCCACAGATGGGTGGACGAAGGCTATTATGCCGACAATCCATGGTTTGACCAAGAGCGTCAAAGACCTGTTTTTAGTCTTGGCGCACCACTACCTCGCAAGTCACGATGGCACAGCAAAAAGAAACAACATACCACTCATCCTAGCGAGGCAAAGAGGTCCAAGGAAGAGCTCGCGGAGCTAGGAGAGGTGACACCGGAGCAGTCACCCCCACCAGAAACAGAGGAGGCGGATGCACCGAGAAAGGAGCAACGAAGGACGTCCAAAGGCGTGACACACGGCGACAGGTACAATGATGCAGGCCAACCTGTATTCGAGTACATGCCTGAGAAAGCAGACACGCGACGTACGGATATATCAAAAAATGAAGAAGACAAGCCGAACTTTGGCATCGATAGTGAACCCATTGGACGGCGCGAAAACGAGGAAGTAGATGAAGGGGACGAGGATCCCAACAAGTATCGAAATTGGTGGGCGCGTTTTCGAGCGAAACACCCGGAGCCACTTGCCGAGTTTCTCGCGGTACGTTAATTCACCCACCCCCAGTCAATCACACACAACCTCTGCAAGGCTATCGGACTAAAGTAAGTGGAAGACATTTGTAGCTGTGTTCCTCGGGTTGGCGGGCACGTTATCCGTGAACCTGTCAGCAGACCAAGAGCAGAAGTACGGAAGTTACGAGACGGCGTGCTGGACTTTCGGGTTCGCCTGGATGTTTGGCATATATCTCGGCGGTGGTGTGTCAGGAGCACACATGAATCCGGCTATTTCCATCATGCTATCGCTATTCCGCGGTTTTCCCTGGAGATCATGCAGCATCTATATCATAGCTCAATTCCTCGCTAGTATGTCAGCTAGTGCGCTGGCGTACGGTTGCTTCAGAGACACTATTCGCTACGCCGATCCGACGAAGTCGGACACAGCGAAGACGTTGTTCTCAAGTCCACCGGCGTATGTGTCGTTGGGCACGGCTTGCTTCAACGAGGTGGTCGGTAGTGCCATCATGGTGATTGCAATATTAGCCTTGGGAGATGACCAAAACAATCCACCAGGCGCAGGAATGCACGCCTTTGTATGTTTCCCATAAGCTCATCTGTTGCTTATTTGTGTGCCGTACACGGTCCAGTTTACTAACCATTATTTTCCCTAGATTCTTGGTCTACTGGTGACTACGCAGAAGTTCACACTTGGCTGGAACGTTGGCTCGGCACTCAACCCGGCGACAGACTTCGGACCCCGCGTTATTTCGTGGGCGGTCGGATATCGAGGCCCGGAAGTGTTCAGCACGAAGTGGTGGATTTACGGCCCATGGCTATCGACCTTAGCTGGCTCAATAATTGGCGCTACTATATACGACGGCTTCATATTTGTCGGGTCTGAGAGTCCTGTCAACTACCGCATCCCGGAGAAGTTCCGCAAACGCGCTCGGAAAATGGTGAAACTTAGCAATTGAGTCACACAGGGGGCGTCTCTCATGTCATTTCTCTATTACTTAAAAAATGAAAAGAAGAAATAAAAACACTAGAGATTAGACAGCAGTAGAGAAATACAGGTTAGCAAAATAACGATGTTTGATGACTTTCGGGATCTTGTTTCGATGTTGTACGGGCTGAGGGAAAAGGTGGGTGGTTGTTTCTAGCGACATGAAGTTCGGATTTAGTAAGCTATAGTCTAAAATACTGGCCAATCATATTGGTTTTTCTCGCCCAACTCCACAACATTGCACGCTATTTGCCGCGGGAGAATGTGAGCCATACTTCACAAGCCGAGGCAGACGCTTCCCGTTGTCCGCCCCATGCCAGGCTTTGCAAAGCGCTGTGACCCGTCACAGGCCAAATCCGACAAATGGGCGACCCACTTCAACGACCCCGGATCAGTCGCCATCAATACTTCTTCACATCCCAAATCTTGCCTCATCCCGACATTTCGCATACCTCGTCCTGGTAATAGCCGGCCATAATCTCTTCATTCTGTATTAATTCACCCCCTCTTGTGTCTTTTCCTTCTCTCTGCAGTCTCTGTAATTACAACAGCACGGTCATCCATCTTACGCGCTTATCCTCGTTGTTTTTTGGCCGGCAAATTGACAAAGATAACCATCTGAGATTGGGAAGGAAACAATCGTTCGGCGGCGCGCGTCTGGTGAGTCTTGAAGATTTAAACCGTCGCCCGCTGTGCTTATTCTAGCTTGAGCGGGCGTTACCCATTATAAATACGATGGCCTCGCCGCCGAAACCTTGGGAGCGCGCCGGTGCGACCGGTGTAGCTAATAGTATGTTAAATCTCTCGCACTCTTATCTCCTGCATTTGAAAACTCTCTGCTTACAAATAACCCCCCTCTCTCTTAGGCCCGACAATGGCTGCACCAATGGCCACTGCGACGAGCACTTCAAATTCCCTCACCGCACCAGCAGTCAGCAACACATCATCTTCCACCTCCGCCACACCTACTATTCCCCCTCGGCCCGACTCTCTCACCGCCGCAGTTAACCAGAATGCCTCTGCCTATAGTCGTATTAGCTCGACACCGTATAATTCCGCTTACTCTTCCCCCTATTCATCGCCTTACACTAGAATGGGTGCTATGGGGGGGATGGGAGGCTATGGATATGGAGGCCTCGGTAGTGGCTATGGCGGATATGGTGGCATGTACGGAGGCGGCATGTATGGAGGAATGCCCGGAATGATGAATGACCCCAATAATCCTAATAGCCTTACGAATCGGTTTAGCAACAGTACTCAGGCGACCTTCCAGATGCTTGAAGGCATTGTCGGCGCATTCGGCGGCTTTGCTCAGATGCTGGAGAGCACCTATATGGCCACCCACTCCAGTTTCTTTGGTACGTAACTATGGACATATGGTTCGGTTTTTGAGAATGTTCTAACTTGTATAACAGCGATGGTATCTGTGGCCGAGCAGTTTGGCAATCTGCGAGATACTCTAGGTTCCATCCTCGGTATATTCACCCTGATGCGCTGGATCCGGACGTTGGTCGCAAAGCTTACCGGACGCCCTCCTCCGGCCGACGCCACTTCGCTGACACCAGCGGCTTTCGCGCGTTTTGAGGGTCGGCAATTGCCTGCTGGTCCTAACGGGGCTCCGGGCCAGCCTAAACCGAGCCGAAAGCCTTTAATATTCTTCCTCCTCGCCGCCTTCGGTCTCCCGTATCTAATGAGTAAGGCGATACGGTCTATTGCAGCATCAGCAGAGGAAGAGGAACGCAGACGAGCGGAAGCAATGGGTCAAAATGCCCCGATAGACCCAAGCAAACTCGAATTCTGCCGTGTGCTCTATGATTTCAGCCCCGAAGCAGGCAATGCGACACAGGGCGTCGACCTTGCTGTTAAGAAGGGTGATTATATTGCAGTTTTGAGCAAGAGTGACCCGCTTGGAAATCCCAGCGAGTGGTGGCGCTGCAGGGCAAGAGATGGACGGCTCGGGTACTTACCGGCCACCTTTTTAGAAGTGACAAAACGCCCGGGCCAGCCGATTGCTGCAATCAAGGCTACTGGCAGTGAACCAGGAAGCCCACGAACAAACTCAATGACGAGCGCTAGCGTAATACCGCCGACTGTCGCCAGCAAGGCGGGAGACATCTCGGCCGAAAGTTTCCAGAAATCTCAGTTCTATTCATAGATCAGGGATTGGGATGATTGCAGCGAAGCCATTTCGAGCGAGATGGCAAGGTTATATTACCGCATATGTACAAAGTTAATGGCTCTACTAGAGTTGGTGGTAGGAGCTTGGCGTTTCGGATTTGGGAAGCCCCGTAGTTAAGTAGGGACGGAAGGATGGAGTCAGCTATTATTTCTGTTTTGTCCGGTCCTCGATGATAGAGCCCTTCATGTCGGGTCCCAGCGGAAAATTTTTAGTATTTGTTTACATGAAAAGCGCCTCAGTGCTCGATACAACGTTCTATTTGTATCAATACCCACTACCCGTTTCTTTATTTGTCCATTCGTGCTGAGATATTTGACCAAGTTGTGTGACACTTACCTACTAACGATGATGTTTGTCCTTGTATTCATCACCCCGAATCCAACCAGACTATGGAGTGACCTTGCCCCTCTAAGCGTACCTTTGCTTGATTACTACGAGCAATACTTCGATACTGTCGTTTTCGACCTAGCGATGAAAGATGCATCGATAATCCTCGGAAAGACACAGACACAAAGACAAAAGACAAAAGCGGGAGCGCGGGGGGGGAGGGAGAAGGATGGGATATATGGCAATAGGTAGGGAAAGACCAGTACGTTAGTACAGAGCGGATTATCTAGGGGTGAAGTTGAGGTTGCGTAAGCGAGTACGTCTTATGACACTCCCTGTTCGCTTCTATATGCAGCATACATATATATACAAATAATAATGCTATGCTATCACCATAGGCCTGCTCTTACGATAAACGTCAGATACCATGTAAGAATTTTATAGAATCACCAGACCAGCTGGTAATTGGTAACGCATAACTATATAATGATTATGAGCGTCAACCCTCGGGGGCAGCATAAGACTATGGGACTCTACATCTCGAAACCCAGCTCCGAAAGTCGACCAACATTTTTTTTTTCTCTTTTTCCCATAAAGGGAACCTCCTTGGTCTGCTTTTGCATTATATTATATCACTATTTAGATAGATAGCCTCTAACCATAACCTATACGATGCCCCCCGGCCCCGTGCAAGGGTTGCAATGTACAGACCCAACTGCGCAAGCGATACCACATGCGGCGGCGGCGGGAATTGAGTAAGGCAGGCCGGCTGCGAAGTTGCCCATGTTCTCGGGCCAGCCCTGGGCGGTCAGTTCGTCTCGACTCATGGCCATTAGGCTGTTGAGTTCGCCGCTCTTGTATTTGTCCACTGTTATGCGCATTCATGTGTTAGTTATGGGATTCGTAGAAATTGTTTTATGGAGAGCGTGGGTGGAATAGAGAGGGAAAAGAAGGGAAGAGATAAGGTAACTTACTGTACCTCGTGAGTGTACCCGAGCACGTGGGGTTCTTATCGCTACTGGCAGGATCGTACCACTTGATAGGCTTGATCTCTCCCAGGTCACCATCCTCATCACCCGCAATGTCCGCGCCGACCTTCTTGAAGGCGATGGGTGTGCACGGGGAATTGTCCGTAAGATAGACCTTATCGTCTCCTCGATAGACCGTCATACAGCGGTCCGAGGCGGAGAGGACTAGGCTAGGCCGCTTGAGAGTGTTCGTGTAGAGGACCTTGTACTGGCCCGCGGACGACGAATACGTTATGATGTCCAGGTGGCCGCCGTTGTCGTACAGGTAGTACTCTTTACCAAAGGGATCGGTATGGTAGATGACGAACTTTTCCGAGTCGTCCTTCAGCGCGGCTATTGTCCACGTCACGGGCAGGTTCAGGCTGTCAGAATTGTTCCGCATGTACGCCTTCCCGTCGTCGAATGTTAGGGTCCCGACGCTCGGCACGGAGAGGACGACTGTCGACACGTTCTCACAGAGCTTGTTGCTGTCCAGCATCGACATGAAGTTGCCTGGCGGTATCCGCGGCGCCTCGTTGGGGTTGCGCAGGATTCTCTCGGCGAATTCGAGAGGGATTTGGTCCTGTAGCGGGACCTGGTTTCGGGCGATAGCCGCCAGGGAAAGGGTGAACGACGCGAACAGAGCGGAAGTCTTCATCTTAAACTTATTTGACCACTTATTCGAGGGAAAGGGGAAAGGGATGCAGAGAAGTAAATCAACGAGACGAGGTGAAGGAGGCTAACGAAATGATTTATACTCATAGAGACCCGCTGTATAGCTGGATTCAACTGACTTCATCAACCTGTATATGGGACTCATGTTCCTGACGCCGATAGACGTCACACAGCGTCTATCCCCAGATTGAGTCCTCGACGGCACGTATACGAACCCCTCAAAAAGAGGAGCATCTGAGGAGTATCAAAATAGACCTGGCATATCTATCGGCATCTTGACGTCTTTTCAGGAGCTGCATTGCGATATCAGAAGTAGTCAAGTTCGCGAGAATCCTGTTTTATGCTTCAAACGATCGAGATGATGCTCTGGATGATTGGACGCTATAGTCCTCTTGGGGCTAAACGTTGCCGCTTCATCTCGTTGTTTGCCCTTCATACCGTATGCATAATGCAACATAGGCTCAAGGCACGACCCAGGATCAAAAGAAACTATTGAAACGGCCCTGTGCGAAATCGTCCATGATCGTCGGGTAAGGAAGCCATCGGCATGCGGGATGTGGGCCGTTACCCGTCCCATCACTCCAGCTCTTCGGCGAGCTATGTAGAGCTTCCCCTATGTACATAGAACAGTCCTGGCATAGGTATGGGCCTACTTATCAAGTTAGTACAGAAAATACTCCATGTAACCTTATTAGTAAAGACGTGGTTCAGCCGGGATGCCTCCTCCAACCACAATGCTAAAACTACATACATACCTACCCTGGTGTGACAACAGGTCGGCGACGCTAACCCTGCAGACTGCAGTACATCGCCGAATTCGTACAGCTTAGGACTGAATATACCTCTTTTCATCCGCTCCTCTGCTGTCATCTTTCCTGATGCAGCAAGAACGGCATGTGTACGCACATGCCACGGAATACCTATGTATCTTCCTCCCTGACTCCTGCCTGACGAATGGTAGCTCTTGGTAGAGAACGCTGGTGTTTTTTCGGTGCCTGGAAATGACGTAGATGGCGGGAACAGATCTATTACCTGCCCGTGCGAGTAGGTTTTACTACATAGCGACTCGGTACTCGAAACGGCTCAACGGTTCGTCTAACGGGTGGAAAATCATTAAGTGCAAATTAGGTTAGGACCTACTAAGTAGACTAAAACATAGGAACCAGTATGTTGTACTACCTTCTACTTGTGCAGCAAGCGAATTACACCCAGAAGCAATCTTATTCTAAATCATATGAGCATGCCTCGGTTTCGACTTCTTTATATACACATATATTTGCCCAAAGTAGGGAGATCGCAGCACAGAATAGACCTACGTACATCGATGTAGCATGGGCTGTGTGAGACCGAGATATAGCTCACTGCCAATGCTCTCTTCGTGAGCCTACCCAACAAGACAGGAGGTCACATTTTGGTAAAAAATATAAGTAATAAGTTCATATGGGTTATACATATGGAAGAACTACTGGTAAAGCGATAGAATAGGTATTTATGGTGATCCTCTATGTATGAGAAGAACTACCTCGGGCTTAAAGTTTTGATCCACACATGCAAATGCTGATTTGGATATATATGATTACCCAGGTATGTAATGACAACACGATGCGTGAAACCGGAGTTGGTATGCCACGCTTGCGGCACTACCTAATCTTCCGCATGGTAGGATGCTGCGCGCTAAGTGCATAGGGCACATCACTTCGGTAGTTGTACGGCCTCTCATCTAACACCCACGAGATGCCTTCCACTTGGAGTTGCGGGCATCAATGGCACAGAGCAACAACCCACTTCCCAACCTACCTAATCATCTCTTCCAGATTCAAATATTTTATCAGAGTAGCCTTCTTGCGTCCGATGATAAACAAGGTCGGTTTGTGTCGAACGCTTATTTCATGATCCCAAACCATGTCACAACAGAACCACTTAAGCCTCCGAAGAGGAGAGTTCTGAAGCTCCGAGGAGAGGAACACATCATATTATACACGCGGCTTTCATCATCTGGGAGGAGAAGCGTTAGCAGCTGTCTTGCACCGTTTTCGAGTTGTAATTGACATTTGCGGGCGTTGGTACTCACATTCATTTGAATTGGAAGGATGAAGAAAAAAGGAAAGAAAAGTCCAAAGTCCCACCATCAAGGGCAAAAGATATAGCCTCCCAAACTAATCGATAAGCTTTTTCTCCCCAGCTCCATTCAAAGATTCAAAGCCCGTTGCTAAGGTTCCGAGTTGGCAGCTGTCAGCAGTGCGCGAGAAGACCCTGTAGGCTGTAAGTGAATAATAAGTGGGTCTGTTCCATTTTGAAAGGCCTTCAGAGTGATGAGACGGGCCATCTCTCATACCTCATGATACTAGGTAATTCACGGAGAACAAATGTCTCCATATGGCACTGAGTGAGAAACCGACATGATTAGGGCCACTAGATTACCTGCAACGAGGGAGGCCTCAAGGTGCATAAGTGGTTGGCGTGCGCGGGCACTCCGCCAACCTCAATCTTATCCTTCTAGACAAGTTCATGAACCCGCTAGACAACCGGCACATAGCCGCGAACGGGCCCCTTCGCCTCGCAGTGTCCCCAGCAACCCTTTCGAAATTTTTAAAGAATCATGTAGGCTTTTAATCATTCATAAGTCCGTGAACATCCGAGTCACTGACACCACCCCAAGTACAGGTGGCCAACGCTGCCTATTGGGGGTTGTTCAAGGCTGGTAAGACCGTTACGGTCAACGGTTTCCTGGGAAAACGGCGAGATAATGGGCCTAACCTGAGTTTTGTTGATATCCAACTGTCCGCCAAGTTCCGTGGGACCCTTCAGATTGTGTCAACTTGGGAGGAGAAAGGTTCGCCATCCCATCAGGTTCACCTCAACTTGAAGAAAATCCCCGCCCATAGCTCTGTCTCTGTCACTGGAACGCTACGACGCGTTCCACATCCCAAATCAGAGCTGAGTGTTATTGGTTCTGAAGATCCTGACAGTCCTCCTCTTGATCCCTCAAAAGTGCCCGATCTTGATACAACACCCGAGTGGAATATAAAGACACCTCACTGGAAGAAATATGAGCTGGTACTAGAGTCTATCCAATGCCTCAACACTTTTTCCAAGGATATTATCGTTTCTAAAGATATTGCGTGGCCCCCCAAATCACGACATCTGCAGACGAGATATGACCCTATCCTGTTTGAACGACTGTGTTTCCGCGACTTCGTTCAGCAACGGCTCGGAAAGCGACTACGAGAAAGGTCATTCGTCGGGGTCGAAACACCTATATTGTTCAAGTCGACCCCAGAGGGTGCTCGCGAGTTCCTGGTGCCTACCCGCCGAAAGGGACTCGCATATGCCCTGCCACAAAGTCCACAGCAGTACAAGCAGCTTCTCATGTCAGCCGGTATCCCCAAATATTTCCAGTTCGCCAAGTGCTTCCGGGATGAGGATCATCGCGCAGACCGGCAGCCCGAATTCACTCAGGTATGTGCTCCTTGCATGGCGTGCTACATTGTACTAAGATGAGGCAGCTGGACCTCGAAATGGCGTATGCCACGGGGGAAAAGGTGAAACGGGTCGTTAGCTACTTGATGAATCATCTATTCGAAACGCTTCACAATGAGTATAGACGCGCCCTAGTAGACGGCACCCTTGATAATGGCACGTGGCACCCAGTACCAAAAGAGTTTGCGCCGGCGACGTCTATCCCCTTCCCCAAGATGGATGAGGTCGATTTTTCTAGATCTATCACCTATGAGAACGCTATGCGTCAATATGGTATCGACAAGCCAGATCTTAGAATCACGACCGAGGAGGCGTCTTTGGTAAGTGCTTGCTTTGGTCCTGTTGTGACTCAAGCCCTAACAAGTGGTAGATAATGCCAGTCGGGCATTTGCTCTCTGACGACTTCAAGCGCATGATCACCGGCTTGGAAGATCCCATCATAGAAGCTTGCAAATTTCGTTTCAGCGATGCGGATGAGATTAACGTGCGCGAGTTCGTGCGCGAGTTCTTTGATGCGCTCCCCAACACCACTCACAAGCTAAGCGGCGACAGCACACCTGGCGTGTTCATCTTTAATACGGGGGCCCCACTAGCAGGTTTGTCTGCCCTGGGCCATGAAGCGGCAGAGAAGCTTGCCGAGTTTGAGGAGGACAATTCTTGGGCACTCTGCGAGGATAACGATGTGATCATCATACACGCGCGGAAAAACGAACCTTTTCACGGTGGCTCGACAGAGCTTGGCAGACTCCGCAAGCTGATATACGACCACGCGGTGGAGAAGGGCCTACTGCAGAAGAAGCGGTCATTCAATTTCGTCTGGGTAGAGCGATTTCCCATGTTCTCGCCACTCGACGGGGATCCAGGCCAGGGCGGTAGTGCGGGAATTAAAGCCACCCATCACCCCTTTACCGCCCCTCTGACGGCCGAGGATGTCGACCTCCTAGACACAGACCCGCTCAAGGCTGTGGCTGATCATTACGACCTGGTACTCAACGGAGTGGAGATCGGCGGCGGTAGCCGGCGTATCCACGTTGCCGAAGTGCAGGAGTATGTCATGCGGAACGTGCTGCAGATGACGGACGAGGGCATCAACCAGTTTTCTCATCTGCTCGATGCACTCAAAGCTGGATGCCCGCCCCACGCCGGGTTCGCGCTCGGTTTCGACCGATTCATGGCCATACTCTGCGACGTCCCTTCGGTCAGGGACGTCATTGCGTTCCCGAAAACGAACAAGGGAGAAGATCCGCTGGTCGGTAGCCCGTCGAAGACGACTTTGGCCCAGCAGAAGACATACCATCTCTTCGTTGATCCGAAACTTGAGGCCTAGGCCGCGTCTAAATAACGTTTGTAATTTATTATTGTATTCATTTGGTACATTGTATACTACGAACTTGTATCATATATCTGTATATTCATCAGCGTTTGCATAGATAAATAATCACTTCACAGGCATAATCTCGACATATTTTATTGATCATACACCATGTCAAATTTCAGTCCATACGCTTACTCCTAGTCTAAATTTCGCATGTATTTCTGGTTGCACACTCGACTGATATATTGATACAGCAATAGAAGTCCCAAATATCATCTCTCTCATTTCTCATCATCTAATCTTTACATTCCATCCATTCCGTTTCATCATTCCCATATCAGTCAGCATATCCAGCAGCGGCAACACAAACAAGAATGCAGATAAAATGTTAAATAGTTAATCGACCATAATTAAGCCTGATCGGTCGAGCTCGTACCGTCATTTTCGGGGAGTCCTTCCTCGTCGCCTGGTTCCCGGTACGTGGCGCGGGGCTTGGCTCCACGCGTGCGGTCATCAATGATGTTGGATTTGTCTATGGCTTCTTTTTCGTCGCGGTCTGTTTTTTGGAGTGATGGTTAGTTTTGCATGGCTCATATACGCATACGCATACACATACACAAACTGTCTCTCTTTCTCTCTATCTGTGTGGTGCCAAATGACTGGGAGCGAATAGTAAAGACGGGATATAGATGAAGGAATATAGGAGAGGAAACGGGAAGGCATAGTAAGGGAATAATAGGGGATTATAGGGAATGAGGGAGGGGTGGGGAAAGGGGAGATATATACCTAATTGCGCATCACTGTCGGCCTGCGCCCCGTCGATCGGATCCTCAACCTTGGTCTCGTCGGACACTACGGGGACTTGCTCGTTGGCGCCGCCGCCAACGTACGAGTTGTCGGTGAATTCGCCAGAGGGAGCTTCGTTCTCATAATTGGACATTGTGGCTTCTTTGTTATTATATGGATAAGGGTTTAGGTATGAGCGTCGGTGTCCGTAAGGATGTCTAGGTAGGCTGCAATGCTTTCGGATGATGATGAAGTTGGGAGAGTATCGAGTGAGTTCCAAAGATTATGTATTCTACTTTATCTACTACGAGAAGTAGTTTAAATATATGGCAAGCTGGAACGGGGAGCTAGGTCAACTTATTATACAGCGAAGGCAGGCGGAAAACAGCATGATGTTATTCCGGGCCTGTTAACATCATTACCAGTATTTTCCCTATGACATCTTTGATATTTTAACCATGTCTCATAAGTTCACACTATAGGTGTATTGTACAATCGTTTGCTTTCTTCCATATCTTTTCTTTTTTCAGTTGTTTCGCTTTCGGGAGCTGAAATCATTAATGACGCCATAAACGGGTCATCGAAACATCGTTCATGATCACTCTGATCTCTTCTGTCGCGCTCATCAGTACAGTTAAGGAAGTAATCATTAAGGGGAGTTATAGGGTTTTAGTACTTATTTGTTATTGGGAGAAAAGGGTAGTGAGATAGATTTAGGTAATTGATTGATCTGCGATTTGGCCGGACGATGATAAAAGTGAGGATCGTAATTAACTGCCCGACGCATTCGCCGACCCGAACGCATAATCTCATATTTGCGCTTCGCTAATCATTTCAATATCGAAAAATACGGACTGCCAGTTGATTAGTTCTTCTGTTTCATCATATCTCTCCAGCTAGAGAGCTTCCTATTTCTGCTTCACAACATTCATTCATTCGCTCACTTTCGCAACATCTTCTCACCATACATAAACTGTCGAAAGGAGAAAAGAAAGGGAGGCAAGGTATCATGTAGGGCTATGAAGGTGTAGCGTTATCACATATCAAGGAGCATTGAAGTCGATGAATACTATAGCCAATGCGATTCGTGACATCGTTCGCGAAAGATCACGACGCTATTTTAGGGATTTCTAAGGAACGTGTTCGCTGACCATCCGTGTATAGGTAAAAGTAGTCATGGCCTACCGCATCACCAGGCTGGGAGTCATCGTATATAATTCTATAGTCATTTCAAGTGCCTATGCCTCTTACCCTCAAAGTAGGACTTCAACACCTCCCTCAAGAGCCTCGAAACATCTCGTATACACCGTTCTCACTATTTTCAAAGTAGCTGTAGTAGACCACGGGTCATCCGGAGAGACAGGGCACAGAGCGTAAGGCCCTGATAAGAGTCGGGTTCCGGTGCCATGGAGCCGGGCCATCGCTTTCCGACGATGCACCTAGGTATGACACCTGATCTCGCTCCAAGTTGCAAGCAACACTTAGGTATGGGGGCCGCCTAGTCGCTTTGCTCACACAGGGGGCTAGCGTTGTGTAATGAGGAGTAATGAATGTATCTGGAAGCATCACCGGGCCCTGTATTTTATATACATGTACAGCTACCACGAATGTGGTGGCTCTCGAGGTCGAGGTTGTGGCACAGCTGTAAGAGGTATCCATTTAAAAAAAATAAAAATAAAAAATTACGATTTCGTCGGTTCTGTCTGATATAGAAAAGTTGCGCCAATTAGAAGTTTAAGCTCACTCCTACATGTATGTTAGGTGCAGCAGCTGTAGCAGTTTGACCTTCTAGGTGGAATGCGGGTAATTAGTATTGCGTGTGGATATTGTCTTGGGCCACCTATCCATATCACTATCTAGCAAAGGAGAATGATATTAGGTACTTTTTTCCAAGGTGTTGGTCTATCTTGCCAGTCAGCCAGTCCGATAAAAAGAACAAGAAGAACAAGGTAAGCTGTAACTAAATAGAAAGGAACATATATAGAGAGCATCTCTCGTTAATTATGCCTCTTTTATCTATATACTGCCATACAAGCCGAAGATGCTACCTTTCGAATACAAGTGTCGGGCTTTGTGGTCTGTACTACGCTAAAATTGGCATGGTTTATAGTATTGTACACACAAAACAAGAGAATAGCTGCGGTTGTTATAGGTCGGGTTGTGCAAAGGGCTGGTAGGAGGACCACCTCGATGTAGCCAAATATCCAAATCCCTCAAACAGAGTCTACTATGAGCAGTTCAAAAAATTACAGTGCAAACATATTGCAAGTATGTCGGTAGGTATGTTTCAATGATGTGATAAGTTTAAATTGGGCTCTCCCTTACCGCCCTAACCTAAATCACTGCTTTGGCAATCCGTTGTCATAGCAACTGCTCGTACCATCCTACACAGCCAGTAAGTACCTGCATTTCAGCCTCAATTCGAAGGAAACCATGAACCTGCTTGAGCTTTATACAGTTGCAGCACTTTGTTCCGCCCGTCTCCAGGCCTCGCGTTTGCTTCTATACGGTATGGTTCGTCTCTCTCTATTCGCACAATGATTGCCACTGCGACTAGGAGCAAGGAGATATCTGCTCCCGTATTACACCTTCGGGGCGGCGACTCTGAGCTTCTTCGCAAACAAGCATGTCTGAACCGCATGCAACCTCCCTCAGTTCCTACAATCGGCGCAACAACGTCTTCTCAGTTTGGATACTCAAACGATGTTGAGAATCGCGCAGCCTCGCTCCCTCGTAAATATCAAAAACTGCACCTCGGACTATTTGAGATTGGGAAGCCGCTGGGTAAAGGCAAATTTGGGCGTGTATACCTTGCTAAACACCGAAGTTCCGGTTATATCTGCGCCCTCAAGGTTCTAAACAAGGATGAAATCATGCGTGAAGGGGCGGAAAAGCACGTGCGACGCGAGATCGAAGTTCACAGCAACCTCCGACACCCGGGCGTCCTTGGTTTCTACGGCTGGTTCCACGACTCACGCCGTATCTTCCTCATCCTCGAGTACGCGGCGGGAGGAGAACTATATAAGACGCTTCAAAACGAGACACGGTTTTCAGAACGGCGCGCGGCTACTTACATCGCTCAAGTTGCGATATCTTTGAGCTATCTCCACAGCAAGAATGTCATGCACCGCGATATAAAGCCAGAGAATATCTTGATAGGCCTCCACGGGGAGCTCAAACTAGCCGACTTTGGCTATAGCGTCCACGCCCCTAGTAATAGGAGGGACACCATCTGTGGCACGTTAGACTATTTGCCCCCGGAAATGCTCCAGTCGAGCCGACCCAGATATACCAATGCTGTCGATCAATGGACTCTGGGCGTCCTGACGTACGAGTTCCTGACCGGCGAGGCGCCCTTCGAGGACACCCTCGACATGACTAAAAAGAGGATCATGAAAGGGGACTTAAAGCCACTCCCTGCGTTTCTATCTCCTGAGGCAAAGGACTTCGTCTACTCGGTAGGATGCTTCGCCCCTATTCTTGTTCCTATTCCTATGTCTAAGCTAACCCATTATCTCTCAGTTGCTGGTTCTTGATGCGTCGAAGCGACTCCCCCTGAAAAGTGTTCTTGATCACCCCTGGATCGTGAAGAGCAGTCGGCCGTCGAGAAGACTAGAGAGATGAGGATATAACTTGGAAGTTTTGAAAAATCAAATTCCCTCGTATCTGGATACGAGATGCACTCTGGCGGTGCCAGGGCACTGCTAGGCTTGTGCGGAGTACCAAGTCGAGATACAGCGCGGACTACTTCGTCATTCGTTCGCGGGACTATTACTCAGTCAGTTGATCTTAACGCAGTCGTCGATAGGCTTCGCATCCGAATTCTCGGAGACGTACAAGTAGTGTCTCTTGATCCTCGTCCCGACAAGGCACGGCGCGATGTAGGCGGCCGGAACTGAAACAACCCGGGATCAGGAATCCTGCTGTGTTACGTTGGCGTAATAACGAATACGAACACAAAATACAAAGTGGTATTCGACGACTCCGTAGGCCGTATCAATCGGGAACTAAGCCAGAAGGATATTGGCACCCGTTCGAGTTACCATGGGCGGTGTTCCCTATGGGCTTCACCGGAGTGGGTATGAGGTGACATAGGCGGGAAGAAGTCGAGTACCGGGACGAGCGACCATAGACATGGGCCGCATGTCGGGACTAACAGTGAAGCAAGAGGCTTGTTAGACCCAAATGAATCATGGTATACAGACATACATCATAGCCTTGATTGATGCCAAAATCAATTTCGTATGTAGTGGCAGACTACGTCTAATCTCCTCTCCGGGAAGGTTGGACTCCAGTCTGTGTGCCTACCTACCCTGCAGAACTACGATGTTAAAAAGGCTCCTGTCAAGCAGCTGCAGCTCACAGTACCGAGCACACAGCATACAGAATTTGCGGTACAGGCCCTGAAGAAATATTTCACAATACAACTTGCGAAAAGACCGAGTCATGTGCCAATCACAAGACAGCATTAGTACCCAAGAAGGTAGGCATAGATATTCCTTTATTGCCGGCGGCGACATAAGATTCTCGACTACAATTATAGTGGTGTTCAACCAATTAGATTAGACGAGGTATCTCAAGATAATAAATCTATTGGTTGAGCATCCCTGCAATTTGTTGTCAGGGTTCTCATATCAGCTACACCAGCAACACAGGCATAGAACCGCGCATGGCAGTTCACCTCGTACGGGAATGTACTCGACGGCAAGCCACCTCTACTATGAGTTAAATTGTTGGCTGGGCCTCTGCAGCCACTGTTTGATCTTTGCATCGGGTCGCCTGTGAAGGATCAGAGATGTTGGGCGCTAATTGCATCTGACTGGGTACAGCCATGCAAGTACGTCTGCGGCTGGAACCAACAACTTACGCTGGTCTCGTGGACAGGTCTTCAGGGGTTTCGCGTAACCTAGGCTTCTTACAATGTAGCCTTACACCTTATAAGACCTTCGAAGTTGAGATATAGTTATACCCTTCCGAATCGCCTTTCTTGCATCGGAGGCTTGGAGCGAGGATCTCTTCCAACATATTATCCTTTTTTTATTGTAGACGTGTCGGTCAACAATTTGCAGTGTTCTTACATACATATAGTTACCCCTTTGAGGAAGTTTATTCACATCCAAGCCAGGCAAAGTTCGGAGTCTAGGCTACGAGCAAGCAAGTCAAAAGATTTGGCGCCTTGCTCTGTGAAGACCACCAGCAATAATGGCAACCCCCAAAAGCCGTGCTGAAGCGCGCGAGCTTGTGCGGAAGATTACCAAGGACCATGGGTTTGTTAGCCCGGAAAAGTTCGAGAAACTTGAATCTTTCGACCCAGAGCTTCGACGTGTCTTCGAGGAAGCGTTGCTAGCGAAAGATATAAAAATCGGGTCTTCTGTACTGACGTACGCCTCCATCCACCTATTCTCTATACTCGATAGAATGCATCTATGTAGCTGACATATTGTCCGAAAGACTGGCGACCAACCTCTACACAAGCAAAGCTCGGTTTATTTTTGAGCTGATCCAGAACGCCGACGACAACTCATATAGCAAAGCCAAAGGAAGTGGCGACACCCCGTATTTGTCGTTTCACGTGCATCCGGATTGCATTGTCGTTGAATGTAACGAAGATGGCTTTACTGACAAGAATCTTACGGCGATCTGCGATATTGGCAAAAGCTCAAAGACGGAGGCTCAAGGCTACATAGGAGAGAAAGGAATAGGCTTTAAGTCTGTCTTCATGGCCGCGTGGAAAGTCCACATTCAATCCGGCGTTTTTTCATTCTCTTTCAAGCACAAGAAGGGCGACTCGGGAATGGGGATGATCTCTCCACTCTGGGAAGAGACCAGCGAGGAGCTTCCATCGCCTTTGACGAGATTCACACTCTATTTGCGCAGCGACGGCGACGCCGAAGTGCTCGCAAGGATCATCGAATCCATCAAAACCCAGTTTGAAGAACTACAAGAGACTCTGCTCTTATTTATGAAGAACCTTGGAAGGATAGACGTCATTCTCCACGACGAGGCGTCGCGGCAGATATCCACTACAACATACTCTATTGAGCGTCCGAGTCCCACTTACGCGGTCTTAAAGAAAACTAGGACCGCCGGGGGGGTGACGAAAGAAAGCGTCAAGCATTTCCATGTTACGACACACATGGCCACAGGTCTCCCTAAGAACGAAAACAGGACCTACTCGGACACCGAAGAGAGAACTCAAGCCTATGCAAGATCTCAAGTCGTATTGGCTTTCCCTCTGTCGGAGTCACAGGACCCCATCGGTGATGAGCCGCAATTCTTGTTCGTATTTCTTCCTGTGCGACCAGTTGGATTCGACTTCCTGATCCAGGCGGATTTCGTTACGGATGCCAACCGACAAGACGTCGTTCAGGATTCTCCTCGCAACGCTCGGCTCATTGGTTCAGTCGCCGATGCTTTCATTAAGGCGATCTCCCAGTTCTGCGATCACGACAAGCTTCGTTACACTTGGATGAGATACTTGCCCAACAAGAAGAGCAAGGAGTGGAGTGGGCTATGGTCCTCCTTAGTTAAGACCATCGCGAGCCGATTACGCGATGGGGAAGAGGTGTTATATGGTCGAGACGACCCTAGCCGGCGCTCGATTTCCGATCTCTATCGCCTTGGTGACTCCCTGCTCGACGAGCATGGCGAACCACTCTTTGAGGACACAAAACCTGGAAAGACCATCTCACCGCATTATAGTGAAAGCGATCTCGATACATTGATGGAATACGGACTTGAATGGGCTGGATGGGCACAGTTCACTGAATGGGTTGAGGAAGATCTCAAACGAGATAAAACGTCCCGTATGAGATCGTCCTCAACGTCAGAAAAATGGCACACAAAGGTCGCACAAATCCTTAACAAAGGGCTCAAAACAAAACAGGGGCTGGTTGTGCCTTATATTAAGAGGCTTAAGATTATTCCGCTCGAAGACGGTGACTGGGTATCCGGAGGACAAGTTTCCGTCTATTTCCCGAGGATCAATGAACTGGAGGTCCCTTCCAACATCGATCTACCACTTGTTGCAAAAAGTGTGGTCAATACGGAACGTATCGCGCTTTTTAGAAATTTAGGTGTCAAGGAGGCTTCTATTTCTCTAGTTCGAAAGTCAATACTTCGGTTTCACAAAGGAAAGGACCCCGATCTTGCAACGTCGAAATGCCATCTAGAATTCCTCTATTTATCTGAGGACGATGGAACTCGGGACGAATCTTACGATGATCTCAAGCTGCACAACCAAAATGGAGATATAACGACACCCGCCACAGCCTATGTTTATATCGTCAATGACGATCCACACGGCCCATGGGAGCTCTTCAGGGAGACGGAGCCAGGGCCTAATCCAGGGGATGGTGCTCCGGGGTATCTTGCTGAATTTTTGCACGCGGAATATTTCCACGACCCCCCAGATGACACCCAAAACTGGACATGGATTGGGTGGCTTCACGATAAGCTTGGCGTAGAGAAGTACGTCGACCTTCAGCACGACGAATTTAGAGAATACATTGGAGAGGAGAGACCGGAGAAGTTCCTGGGTGCCATTTACGTGTATCATTGGTACCATTCGCGCCTGATGCCACGGCTCATAGAACTCCTCCGAAGCACGGCTATCTTGTGTCGAGGGAACCGCGAAGTCCTACTTAAGGAAGCGTATTTTCCAACGGCTGATCTGGTGGAACGCACCGGAAAATACTTCGGGGAGGACGTGTTCTTCCCTTGGCTGCAAGTAGAGTTCGAAACTCCAAGCATCATCCCACCTAGATGGAAAACTCTACTCGGGGTTCTGGAAATTCCAGTGTCTCACAACGATATCGACTTTGCGTTGAGTATGTTGAACTATTTCCTGCAGGATTTCCCCAGCAATCCCACCGGCCCAGAAATTACTAGACTCTTTGAACTATATGACCACATACAAGAGAGATACTGGACAAGTGAAGCCCGTGAGGATGCGAAGCAGAAGATTAGGTAAGTTAACATTTTCTCTTTTCTGGGGAAGTTTCTAATCTTAGCCTTAGAGCTGTTTTTTTAGGAAAAAGATGTATCTATATCCCACTCTCTGAATCTGACTACAAGTGGGCGTTGCCAGATGAGTGTGTTTGGGAGGCGCCTAAAAAGATGAGGACCAAGTTCGTGTTGAAAAGATTGTACGGAAATTGCTTCTGCAGAGACGGTACGGACTGTATTCATTTCACCAAGTTCTTCGTTGAAACACTTGGTATTAGTGCCGCTTGTACCTGGCAAGACTATATTGAAGAGCTCAAGGCTCTGAAGGATGAATACGAGGATGCAGACACTATCATGAGCATCTACACGGCAATTAATACCCTGCAACCCAAGGGGACTGACAGTACGTGTATAAGGTAGGCACCAACGCCTATCGTGTTCTATCTTTCACTATATTAAACTCTAGCGACTTAGGGATGCATTTGAGAGAGACGCTCTCATATATGCGATGGTCGACGACCGGTCGCCCTGGTATAAACCTTCGCAATGTGTGTGGTCCAAAGCAATACGGCTTAGAGGAGCAGTGTCTATCAGCGAAGCGTACGAAGACCTAGAAGATCTATTCCTACTAGTCCTCGGCGTTAAACAGGCGAATCTCCTGATGACTATTGATGAACTGAAGCAGACAGGAAGCCGACAGCCAGTTTCTGTGCCAGAGGTCAAAGAATCAATCTGGACGGTGAATTCCTTGCTACCTACTGAGATGAGTCCCCCTGCATCGTCAGAGATCGTCAAGAGCGCTATTTTCCCTATCCGATATCCCGACGGCGGTGTAACATGTGGCACAGAAACCACTGAATTCTTTATACCCGATCGTGAGTATCTGAAGGAGTGCTTCGCAGATAAAGTCAAATTACTCGATTTTACTCTCGAAGAGGTGGGTAGATTGCGTCCTTTTCTCCACTGGACAGGCCTTCAAGGACGATATCTGTCGAGCTGCGCCGAAGAGGTGACGTCTTTCCCCGGCGACGTAGTAACTCCAGAATCGAATCTGAGTCTTGAAATACGGCAAAGAGCCCATCCCTTTCTCAGGTTAGTCTCTATAGATTTTGGTATAAAAAACATGAACTTACCTCAGTATCAGGATCGCTTGTCAATTCAATAGCCCGCGTTCAAATGCCAGCAGAGATGTACAGTACCTCTACGAGGCTCTGAAGAATGCCAGAATCTTTGGAACAAATGGTATCTCCTCGATTATAAAAGTCTTCCAGGACGGGAAATACCACCAGGTCGAAAGCTCGAGAACCACTCTACACCTCGATGAGCATGATTCGAGGCTCAGTATCTATGTGCCATGTGACAAGGATAATCAGCAGTATATGTTCAGGAGCAGGCTTCCAGAAAAGCTTTTCACGTGGATGATTACTGATCCGGTCACACAGAAGTATGGAAGTGTTGAAAAGGATGGAGTGAATGCAACAAAGGACATATTGCTTACCCCCTATACAAAACTAACCGAAGCGTTGGAAGATCATGGGATAGGAAATATCGATGTCGAAAACACCGACGAGATGCCACCAGAGTCAGAGCCGTCGCTAACTGCAGTTAGTATTTCGGCTGGACTCCAAAATCTTGATATTGGCGACAGTAGCGATGGGGATGGTACCGAATACGGGGAAGGGCTCACTCCTGCTTCCGGTGCGGAAAGTGTGCGCTTCTACTACAACGGCGCCACTGCTTCTAACGTAGCTAGGTCTTCAAGGGGCGGAACAATCACTTACGGATCATCTAACTTGTCACCGTCCTTCGAACTTCCCACGCCCACTCGGCATAGTACTAACCATCGCTACGTGAGAACTTTGGGAAGAGTCATCGCTGCAGGAAGACGAGACAGTCTCCCAGTTCATAGTGAAACTAATAACGGTCGACAATCCTCTTCCTGGTACGACTTGGGCCTACGCGACATGAGCCGGTTTGAGAGAGACTGCAAGGTTGGTGCCGCAGGAGAACTATATGTAAGCTCTAACATCATCCTGCTTCATTGCTCCCTGTCGGATAATCCACCCGCTAATATATGCTTGCTAGGTCTTCGAATTATTATCGAATCTTTCTGGAAACGGACTGCGTGGATTTAGCAGGGACAACTGGCAGAGCAACATGAGAAACTATGTGACCTCCCACCCGGAATACGACGACATGGCAGAATGGCATGGGCCGGAGACTTCCGACATCGTATATGAGGACGTTCAGAGCACGCTGACGGGTGAACTTATTGAAAAGGAATACCTCACTCGAGACTCATGGGAAGGACAGAAGCCCAGCTATTTCATCGAGGTGAAGTCGACGACCAGCTCTTGTGATGCGCCATTCTACATGAGCAAGGGCCAGTACGAGCGAGTGAGTGCCAATCGAAACCTGGCTAAGTAAATTAACAATGAGAAGAAACAGAATGATCTAACGACCACCCTCACAGATGCAAGATAACACGAATAGGGCCACTAATAACAAGGCCACTATATATGCCATTTTTCGCGTATATTGGGTAGGTCAGGAGAACATGGGCCTTGAAATTTACCTTGACCCGGAGTCACTCAGAAGATCGGGGCGACTGAAGTTCGAAGGGGAAGTGTGGTCCGTTGTGCCTGGAACGGGCCAGAACGGTGTCTAGGTAAAATGTGTTCACCGTAAGAATGAGGAAGAAAGGCACATATACTAGTAGTAGGTTCAGGGTTATGTCGATCAGACTGCATACGGTGGAAATGGCTTCATTATCGAGTTCATCGACTTTCTGACGTATAAGAATCACCGCTAATCTAGGCATCCTCCTATACGCACACTAAAAGGGAATTATCTTGCACTACGTTTGTAGACTGAATTCCTTTTTGAACTCTCATTTTCATCCGTGTATTCTAGCAGGATGAGTTGGGGTATTCAATTGGAGGAACCTTGATTCCTGAGTGAGAACCATCTGCCTATTATGCCACCCTCCACATTCCACTGTTTTTTGTTGGTTCTGTAATGTATTGCAGATGCTGTATAGCTGTACCTCGCAACTGATTTTACTGAGGGCTGTATTGATAACCTACGTACCTGCCGGTTGTGACCGTTAGGACTACACGTATTGAAGTCAAGGGGATGAAAGGATTGTTGTCATATTGCTGTAAAGGTAATATGGATACTGTAGTAGTTCAAAGGAATCGCGACTTTACTGCACCAACACTTCAACCTAAGGTTACTACTTATGTGTCTATGTGTGTAGGTAAGGTAGGGGGGTTTGGTGTACGTAAATACATGCACCTCTAGGTCTAGACTAGCCCACTTTCTCCCCCTTCTGGTAACAGGGATGAAGGTAGCACAACCATACAGGGCCAGGCACACATGAAAGTTGTCCACAGCAAAATTCGATAGTAGGTACCTGATAATGCGGAGCGCCCCAGCTTTACATATTAACCACAGGGTAGGTGTGCATCGTTTCCGTCAACCAAATGACAGCCCCTGTCTTTTCGTCCTCTGGAGAGACAGCAGCTGTAAAGATGAACCCTTGAAGACAATCCCCTCCCTTGTCGATGCCCAAAATGGCCTAAAGTGAGCTAGTACCTATGTACCTACCTACTTTCGTGACCAATACCCGATCCTGCCCACCTAAATCCAATGCACAAGCAGCTAGCCTGCCCGCCCGCCCTGCCTGTGAGGGACCAACTGAGATACCTCTCCGTCGAACTGTACCGCTTAATATCCCAAATATCCCTATCCCAAATCTTGCGTTTTTAACCTTGCATCGTTCTATCCCTCTTCTTTCTTCACCCCCTAAAAACCCCGGTGCTCGACTTCGTCAGTTTATTTGGTTGTTACTTCGTTGCTTTGTCCCGTTTTCCCTCGCTTGTATACAGAGAGTGTTTAAGTAGTAGTTTGCCGGCGATAGCGATAATTAAGTACATACACATCCTCAGTTGCCCATTGTGCCACGACCGAACTCGATCGACCAAGGTGCTACAACTTGCTCCCCCCGCTGCTAAATCTTCAAATAGCAACACAATACAAAAGCTATACAGACGTGATTTGATACATTCTCGGCGATTCGATCCCACGCTAATATATATAACGGCGCTGGACAACAGGCGGCCGGCCCTGCGCACAAGGGTACCCGTTCATGTTTCAGGACAGCCAACGTCGCCGTCTCGCTCCCATATTGGTTACTTGGTGTCTTTGGTAGCCATCCTGGCCGCCACCTAAATCCCCAAACTGACACCCTCACTTCAACCCCTCGAGCGACGCTCCGATATGCACTTCGAGTCCAGACACTCCGCCGATTCCATCTGGGTCAAATCGAATTGAGGTTGGGGGGTCCACCATTATTATACGACTTGACACCGTCGCGCGCTTCGCCTTCTGCAACCTCTCTATACCAGGCCTTGCCGTCAGGATCGCTGCCCGCCTGCCCCCTGCGTCACATCTTCCCGAACCATCATTTCGGTTTTTTGCAGCTTCTGGCACATATTTCGTCCAAGGTTCCGATTTACGGCGTCGTACTATATCAGACTTAAACCTCGGTGTTACCGAATTTAGCTTTCGTAGTTGGCCGGCCAATTATCGAAAAAAGGGAAATCGAAGAGAGTGTTCAAATCTGATATCCGCCTATATCCCTAGATATATTATTCCCGTTTATAGCTATTGCTGAATAGCTGTGGTGAGCCCTAGTTTTGGGGACTCGTAAGCGGATACAAGGTGATAAGGGGAGAGGTCACAGGCACAATATTCGGTTGTTACGCCGTCGTGCGCTGCGATGGCGCTTCCCCTTTCTCTCCACCACGATGAGGATCGCTCCGTCCTGATTCTTACCGACTCCGAGGACGATGATCTTCTCCCGCCCAGCCGACGAGCGCCCGTGGCCGAGCCGAAGCGATCTTCAGAAGCCATGCGACAAAAGAACAAGGAGGCAGCCGCCAATGTTCCGGTTCACCCCATCCCCTCCATGCAGCCGGCCTTCGCCGAATCGCTCATGGAAGCTACAAACAACACAGGTCCGAAGAAACCCAAGCTAAGGTTTGGCGACCCGAAGCAACGGAGGACGTACCTTTTAGACAGCGCGAAAGGCGCTCCGTTATATGGTGATTTGTGGAGGTACCGCCCTGGTCAGAAACACCATGAGTTTTGGAAGCTCCTTGCGCAAGTGTCGTTTGGTGTTTATCTGCTGCTGAAAGAAATTGCCAACAGCAACGAGCAGGTTGTCGATATTCTGCAGCACCATATTGATGAGGTAGATGAGTTTCTGGAAACAACGCAAGAAGACCTCAACATGGCCATTGAAGACGTCAAAGAGCGCATTGAGTACTTGAAACTGCCTATGGAGAATATGAAGACGTTCGAGGAGATGCTGGAAGACCGGGACTTTCGGCTGCAGATCGTCACCGGCAATGAAAAGATCGAGCACATCGTCGAGCGAACGAACCTCGCCATGGAAGCAACTTTCAAAGATGTCGATGAAGGGCTCAAAGCAGTGAAGGATTTTGCCGTCTACTTGGGCAACCAAAAGGATAAGCCGTGGAGCCAGCAGCGACCGGAATTGACTGATATATATGACGCCATGAAGGGTAATGCCCAGGGCTGGTACCAGGCCTTAATCGATCTACAAGACAGCGCCTCGTCGTTGGATACTGTTCTCATCAACCTGAGCCAAATTGTAGCCGAGATGGATCAAAAGGCGGGTGAAGTGAGCCGAAGAACGAGAGTAAGTCGGACATCGATCTCCCATTCGGTTTCTTTATGTTGGTCCCGGCATAGACGAACGACCTCTCAGACAACTGACTATCGTGTAGTTTTCGGTAGCACCATTCTCCGGGCCCGCTGAACTGCTAGCCTCGACTAGTGATTGGGAAAAGTCATCCTCGAACTCGTCACGGAGACGACCATCAGCGCCTCAGTCATTTAGGACCATGTCCGCATCCGTAACGGCCTCCACACCCGCATCTCGAGCGCCTCGGCCAGACTCGCCCGCCGAGAAAGAAGTTGTATTCTTTGAGGAAAAGGAAGTTGCTTTTGTGCACCCTGTTCCCACGGTGACGGAAGAAACGAAACCCGAATCCTCCGAGTCGGGGCGAACTGACGAGGATGAAGGCGTGTATCTCCTACAACCACGCACCTATACTCCTCAACCACCTGCACCGCTGCCCTCACCGATGGTTAAGGGTCCGGCACCTCGATCATTTCAGGAATCTACGACTCCAGAAAGCCGAGTATCGAAACAACCATCGTTACGCCAAAGAGTGTCACTGAAAGGCGGCAACCTGCCGGAAGTTCTCCATGTGCCGCCGCGACATCTGGGCGACACGGAACCACCCAGCAGATTTCATTCGCCTCAATACCAGCTATCTCCTCTCACTTATCAGGCTCGTAATTCTGAATATGTATCCAGTCTCGAAGTGCAGCCATCGCAGGACGCGGAAGTTGACCCTAGGGGCGCTATACCCGTACCAGCATTCCCTAACGCGATACCGTCGCCACGGTCCGAGCACATGCAGTATTTCTACCCCGTACGTGCTAGCCCACACTCACCATTGCAGCAACGGCCGCACACATCTGCCACCTCAAGACCACACACTTCCCATGCGGCTCACGGCCATGGGCCGAGGGCAGCGACAGGTATGAGCATGCTCAGCAACGTCACGAATGCGGAGAGCCACAGCGGTAAGACGCTGAAGAAGAAGAAGAGCGCATTTGGTTGGCTAAAGAAGGCGTTCACGCTTGACGATGAAGAGAAGGAGCAGTTTCAGGCACGGAAGCTGAAGCAAGCGGCCAACCCCTATTACGAATCGCGCAGCCCGAAATTTCTCGACGGGAAACGTCTACCAGATCCTAAACGTGGAGCTGAGAGTATGCGCTCTGTTTCTCGATATAATTGATGCATCCGGATTCTCATAGCGATCATTAAAAATAATCATTAATGCAGGGTCGGTCGGTCGGTCGGTCGATCGATCAGTTCGACCACCCATGTGACGTTTGTTTTATGGGCCCCTCTATGAGGGGTACCCTCCCACTCTACTATCACAACATTGTCCTACGAAGATCGACAGGTACCCGTCGACCAAACGCACGGGCTCCGCGTGCCAAATGCCTTGTTTAGCAATACAGGGCAACGAAGGCACCCAGCCTGTCCAGTTTAGATGGTGCGAGAGCCTCATGGGCCAGCGGCGGTGTTTCATAAAATGATATGAGGCTAGAGTCTAGCCTGCCCGCGCGTACAATAAGGTTTCACTACATGAGTCCGACAGCCCGGAGACCACGTGGTTTTAGTCCTTATGCTCGCCGACATAGCGGGACCCTGCTTCACGTCAATCTTCATTCTACTAAAGTTAAAACCTAATCTCTGCTGTCACTGGGGCCACGACAGCAATAATGCGGGGCAAACCCAAGAGCGACAACAATGCCATACCCACCTGGTATAAACCTCTAATTATTTACGATAACTACTTCATTATACATTTCATCAATTCCCTAAGCATAGCGACGCGTGATTAAACGGAGGCTCTAATGGGATCGTGTCAGATTTTAGATGGAACTAAATAGCAGGCGGCTCGCTGAGCAGACACGACTATCGTATGCACCTATACCTTACGTGGTAATCCAAAAGCTGCCTACACATACCTAGGCATGTAACGTGGAATACTGCTGTATATAAACATTTGTTACTTTTGTATATAATCTACACTACCTATCTCTGGATACATATCATCTAGGTTTTCGCGACATATTTGTATAGTATACATATGTCTATACCACGAAACGCATCAGCATCTTGTATACTCTAGTTTATAATCCTCGTGCCTTTGTTCTTGCAACAGTAGATGGGGTTCAACATCTCCCCAAGCAAGTTTGAAGACAAACCAGAAGATCTATGTATCTATATATAGCTTTTGCATCATGCTTGAAGTAAGTACAGATTCTAGCATGTGCACACCTGCTTTATATGAGAATATAATCTACCTATAGTTACTGCTATACATATATAGTTAGTATGTCCGCTTGTGGAGTCTCATAAAGAAAGATTATCCAATGACGCCGCAGCTCTGATCCCAGAAAAGGCAACATGTAACCCTAGCTCTGCTTATGCGACTTACCATTTCTGAGGTTAGCGTCAGCCCAGTACTGAAGAGACTTGGGTAAGGCCCAGGGAGGAAGGTTACAGCTGAACTTTGCTGCAAGTTGGGGACGGGACTCGAAATCAAAGTGAACCCTTCGTTCCAGACATTTTCTGAGTACCTTCTTTTTGTTTCCCGTCTCTCAGGGTCTATCTATCTGCCCGACATATTACTTTTACTTCTCCGTACATCTTCTTTTTTTATTATTCTTATTATTTTAGATTCATAGGGGATTGGTTCCCTAATTCTTTTTGTTTCTTTCAGGATTGAGGTTCCCGTCTTATTATAATCAATCGGGCTCTTCTCTTCTGCAAGACTTGGGACACGTCTTTCTCATTTAGTTAACCAGAGAGAAGAGAAAGAAGAAGATCAGATTTATAACTGTCTGACTATAGGACTGGTACAGCAAGCAGTGTTGACACATAGTTCAAGGGAGCAACTAAAACAGGGGAAAGAAAGAGGGGATATGTCCTTTCTCTCTCTAATCCATCAGTGACAAATCGTGGGGACATCGACTTTCGGACCAATATCCTATCCTATTTTAGAGCGTACGAACACTTTGGCACATATACACATACACGGACACAGACGCAGAGACGCAGCACAGCCATCTCCTGTTCCCCAGGATTAATTGATTGATCGAGTCTTCTCCTAATCGACCGACCGGCCGACTAGTTCTCCTTCAGAGCTACATACCTAGGTTAGCAGTCTATTACCAATCGCGTTTCTTCGAGCCCGGCAAACGGCCGTCCGCCTGCTCGACTGCTCGCTTCAAAGAAAGACTGGTAGATCCAACTATTTCAAAGTCGCATAAATAGGTAACAGTCCAGGTTTAAACTGAATTGAATCGAATCAAATCAAATCAATCGCACGAGACGATTCACGATGGCGCGCGCCTTCGCCTTTGGCAAGGGTCCCTGGGATCCCACGCACCGCTTCGAGACATCGTGGCTCGTATCGCCGTGGGTGTTGTTTGGGTTGCGCGCTCTGATGGTAAGTTGAACCATATACTCAGATACCCAGATACCTAGATACCTAGATACCTAGATTACCTATCCACCCAACATCCAAACCGCAATGCGAAGCTTAATTTGCAAGACAGTGACATATAATACACGTACAGTTAGAGTTAAACTAACACCTACTTTCCCTCTAGTCCCTCTACGCGTTCACAACTTTACTCTTCACCATCGGCTACCGCTGCGCAACGCCCTCGCTAGGCGGGTGCGCCGAAGCACGCGCCTCGTTCTCTTACTTCACGATATTGACGTACTGGGGAATCGCCTTCTACTCTCTCATCAGCGCCGTGCACACAATAACCTACATCGTCTCCGCCAGCCACTCACCCCTAATCGACCATTTCCCCCGCCCGGTACAATCCCTCCACTCCTTCTTCCACACAACAATAACAACCTACCCTTTCCTCGTGACCATTGTCTTCTGGGCCTTACTCGCAAGCCCCACGACTTTGTCGACGGAATACTCCGCATGGAGCAACATATCCCAACACGCCCTCAACTCCGCTTATGCGCTCTTCGAGGTCATAGTCCCGAGAACGGACCCCATGCCCTGGGTCCATATCCCTTTCCTCATTTTGATTCTCGCGCTCTATCTAGCGTTGGCATATCTGACGCAAGCCACGAAGGGGTTTTACACGTACGATTTCCTCGACCCAGGGAAGCAGGGCTCGTTAGTCGCTGCTTACGTCTTCGGTATCGCTGTGGGTATCTGTATCATCTTTGTAGTGATCTGGGGAATCACTTGGTTGAGGAAGTGGATCACGGAGACGAAGCTGGGTATGAGGGGGAAGTTTGCCCGTGGCGATGTTTCTGGAGCTACGGGACATGGCGATGTTGGTGGAGGTGTGAGCGCGGGGAATGGCAGGACTAAAGACACGGAAATGGGTGAGATTGAGCCTTCGTTGTAGACTGACTGAATGACTGAGTGATAAGAGTGCTTGGTGTGAAAATAAGAACCACTCGCTGTCTTTCGAAGATTGAGCTGATGTCAGTTTATATAGATGGATAGATCGTGGAAGTTTCCAGCGAGCGAGCGAACAGTCCCGTCATATAAGCGAGCACTTAATCAGATACCTACAAGGAATAGATACCCCTGAACTTACGACATATCTTTTTGTTAAAGCAGTAACTATGCCATCCAAGTCCCAATATCGAAATGCGATTCAACTGAGCTGTTTAAAATTGTTTCCGTTATTTTCATTATGAATTTGATGATATATACACAACATTTGACACGCCATCTTAGCCGCAAATGCTGAGTTAAAAAAAATTGGAGGTAGGCACATTTAACATCTCAAATCGACACCTCTCCTCTTCTCCGATTCCCTGATCTCAAACATGGCCTGCACACCAACGAAGAGTGCTGTGCAAGCTCCCGCAAGGAATATGTAGCCTATTATTGCGTGTATACATTAGTTATCCATTCATAATATGAAAAGATGAACGCAAACACGGGATGAAAAGGAGAGAAAAAGCTACGTTAGGAAGCAATTTAGGGCACTCACCAGAGAAATGCGAAAATATACCAGACAAGATAGCCTTTAACCCATCAACACCAAACGCGAAACCGACAAGGTTAGCCATGATCATCATAAGGATATTCGCCACGGCGCCCGCAGCGCACAGCATACGATAGACCGTGGGCCTGCCTTCCCATCGACGCTTCGGGAACATCGCTCCCGCTGCCATCTCAGGCAGCATGAAGAACACGATCAACCAGCCCCACACGAGCAGGTTGAGCTTAATGTCGTGCCAGAGGGCAACGAAGGTGAACACAAGCACGTAGGTGAGCACGGAGCGGGCTGCGTCGCGGGCGCTGCGGAAACTCGAGCCGCCGAGGGGCACGTAGATGTACCGGAGAGACCAGCGGTAGAAGCTGCGGTGCCAGGACCGCCAGAAGGCCAACGTGCTCCAGTTGTTGCTAACACATCGGATCATATTCTCTGGTGGGTCGATGCCGTCGATGAGTGACCAGAGCCGAAACAGCCGCCACGGCAGCAGCAACTTCAGCCAGATCATGTGGAGATTGAAAAAGCTGAGTATGAATAGTTGGGAAGCCGTGTACTCGGTCCATCGGGGGCTGAACTTTCCGATCGCTTGTATGTAGTTATAGTGTAGGATGACCTCCATAGCTAGGAGGGTAAAAATAAAACGTAGACCGTACCGGACCGTGCGTGGGGTTTCGACGCTCGCTGACTTGTATCGCTGCTGGGATATGAAATCGTTGAACGTGATAACGGGCCCTGCGATATAGAGCGGCGCATAGAGGGCGTATGCGACGTAATTTCGGAAAGAGTAGTCCCTTGGTTTCCCCGGAGTCGAGACTCGATCTCGTTCACTCAAACACGAAGGATCAAGCTGTTTCTTCTTTGGGCCATTAGAGCTGCCGCGTAGCACATATATGTAGTTAATAAGAGTGGTCTTACCTCAACGGGGCTGTAATCCCTCCGGTCTAAACTCCAATAATAATCCAAATCAAAGCTTATGAGGCGCAAAACCGTGATGTTGAACAGAACCTCCCACCGACTCATGAGCCCTCCGTAGCTGTCCAGCCATCCTCCCCAGGCGATCAGACTGCTATTGGATTCGTTGACCACGCCACCTGAAAAGAAGCCCAACACGGCAGAGGCCACCTCCCTCAACCTATAGCCGTGACCAAGCTCGTTCGCGAATAAGATGCCAACGTTGAATACCCAGGCCGCCACAGGTATATATTTGCGGGGTAAGGAGGTCACAAGATTGTAATTAAGATATAGAATGGTGAACACTTTGAAAGCCGATACTCCGTGCAAAGCGAGGAGGTATAACACGGCATAGCCAAAGTCGAAGGACGCTCGCTGATTCAGTCGCCGATCAGCCTCTTCCGGGGTCGGGCGTACTTCTCCATTACTCAAGTTGGCGCCGTGCGTAAACGAGTTGTAGAGTCGTCGAAGAAGTGGATGGAAGACGAGAAGGGCCGCGAGATAGGGGAGATTCTTTCGTAGATTTCGGTATTGCGTATCGGTTACGTCCTTTCGTAGCATTAGCCTACGTCACTAGCCGAGATGCCAAGGAGATAGGAGGTCAGCCATGGCAACTTACTATCTTACGGCCCGGTATCCAGCCCGGCGAAAGATAGCGCTCGTAATTGATGTAATTGGGGTGCGTTACTACGGGAAGAGACTTTGTCAACTACATCTACTTGAGAGCCACGGCTGTAGACAAGACACCAAGCATTGGGATGGAATTGGAATTGGGGACTGAGATTCGAATCGGAATTGTAGGTCGTACTTCGTGAGGCGTCATACGCGACCCAGAACATATATGGGACAACAAATGCCAAGACAACATAATAGAGATAAAACTCGGTCGTGTTCCACCTCGACTTCAGCGCTCGACTGTTCCATTTCGCAGCCCTTTCCTTGCTCGCAGCAGCATCGTTCCGCGCTTCCAAATGGGCTTTATAGGGAGTGTTGGCTGAGACGGTGAAGCGAGTGTCGAGCGTATCCAGATCGTAGATTTTACCGAGGAATGAAAGAGCGCCCATCGTTATCGTAATCGTAATCGTCAACAGGGAATGGCAGAATAATTCGACGTGAATGCGAACGTGAATGCCAACATCAACTAGGTACCTAGCTACCTAGTGTATTGACAGGGTATCGACAGGCAACTATGCCCTTGAGGTGCCTACCTAAATTGCGGCACCATCAGGAAGCTACTAAGGGGCAAATGGATGGTGCGAAATGTTAGGCGGAAGCGATAGAATTAGAAAGTGAAGTTGAAATAAAAGAGCGATTGTGATGAGAGAACTCTAGTGTCAAAAGTTTCTACCCGCATCACATTCTAAAGACCCAAGATTGCTGGTCCATCCAGACCACATACATAAATTTGGCGCCAACTCGGTACCTTACCTTAGTATCCCGACGCGACCAAGCCTAAAGTTGCTTAATAACCCCAGACTTTAATTCGCGTATCGTGCAGGTACCTAGGTACCCGTCAAGTACATATCAGGTGTGTAGGTACTTTCTGTTTCTGCCGGGATGTAGCCAATCCAAGACAGTTAACAGGTGCTTTTTAACAGTGTGTTACCGATCCACCCATCTTTAACGACACACTGCCGTATACGGTACACCTCGTCTCTCATATTCATTCTCGAGACTACTAAGGTAAACGTCAACAACAACTGGTGAGATTGAGATTAGAATCGACCTCACTCCTACATACCCGATCTCCGTCGGCAAATGGAAGGTAACGTATTGTACCAGACTAACCGCTTGGCTAGTCACTCTTGCGTGTTACAAACACATAGTAAAGAATATGGCTGAAGAACGTTGGACCGTCCATCAGAACACTTTCATCAGCGAATCGATCGCTGCGAGGCCAAAACAAGGGTATTACTGGCGGTGTCGCCCGACATCCACACATCTCGCGGGATTTCGAGCCCACGGACCCTCTGCTCTATTGGAGTTGCCCGCGAGGTTACGGCTTCTGATCATAAAGGAGGCTCTTGAGAAATGCGAGTTCTTCGGCAATGTTCTATGTATCTTTCTCACCTGTAAACAGTTCTACTTCGATGCCGCTTCGATATTCTACCGTCACATCTGGGCGGATATCACAAACCGTTGGTGCGAAGTTCCTCTCTTTCTGCGGCAGCCGCTCCACAAGCAAACACCGCGGCTTCACGTCCGCACCATGGTGCTCAGACTGTATCCGAAGGTGAACCTTGATATTTTCAATACTTTTTACCTCTACGCGATGCAGAGAATGGCACGTTACGGTAGTCTCCGCAGGGTAGAGATAGAGCTTCGCGGCATGCGCTCTCAGTTCAATGACCATAATGGCCGGTTTTCCAAATACAATCTCCCCGAGAATGAGGTCACGCTGCTGCTCGGCCCCAAGCGCGACATCAGACAGGTCGGTCCCGCCTTCGTGGCCGGATGGCAGTTTCAGAGATTTCTAGACTTTCTCGAGGAGCCACTCATACCCGAGGTCTCGCTGTATGTCGTCGACAATGATCACTACGAGTTCTGGTGTCCTTTCCATCGGAAGTCGACGAGGCCTTCCTGTGGTAAGCCCCATCTTGACCCAATGTGGCGGTTGGAAATAAACATACCGCCTCTCCTCAAGCACTTACTATTTGCGAGAGTTGCGCCGGATGCAGACGAAAGAACCACAGGAGTTGACGACAAAGCAACTATAGAAGTTAAGGACGAAGGAACCATAGAAGTCGACAACGAAGCAACAGAAGACGAGGGGCAGTAAAAACCCAGGTCACATTTGTTTACCGCGCTTAGTTGCCTTCTCAAGCAAATGTTACCATCAGTTCAGAGCAGCGCCACGGAAGACGTTAGGTGAGTAGCTATGCACTAACACAACAGTTTCAGTTCGCATATAAGATCGACGATTCTTGAGCTACCACTCTTGAAACTGTACTTTACACTGACGACCAATGCGATATTCGGGGTCGGACTATATCCACTTATGTTCACATACATTAGGCTGTCTGGCTCTCATCTCTGTCTCGTCACGACGCGACATCATTATCACAATGCCGGACATGATGACACTGGAGGCTTAGTCCGCTGTCCATGCACACCACTGGTGGCAGATCCCGTTCTCAGACAACGTTAGGCTACTACACCGCATCAAAGGCACTGGGAATAGTCTTTCGGATGCTTAGCAGAAGGTATGCGAGACAGGATGGGTTTATTTACACTTACAATCGTTGAGCTTCTGGCATGCATAGGGGCTCTGGCACTAAATGAACATTCACATTAGCTTCTGCCATTTGTTACGCCCGCATAAGCATTATGTGAGACGTACAGTAGTCGATCCTGTCCACCCGATACCGCCGCATTGCGCATAATGCGCGTTCCCAGCCCCAGCCGTCGTTGTAGCCGTAGCACTCGTAGTCTTCGTCGACAATGTAGAGCTGGGTCCCTTCGTAGTTGTCGTAGTCGAACCCGAACCCTAGAATGACATTAATAAATCGGTCTGCGTTTTGCATTTACGCACCCCGTTGCCGAGGGAGATCATACCGTGAAACCGAACCACTCCATATCGGCGTCGCCGAAAATGTCAATGTTATGAGTGATGCCCTAATTTATGCAAATTCGGTCAGCAAACTATGTTTCTTTGTCTCTCCGTTTAAGCTCAGATCAACCATACGCGGACTGCAAGTTGTTATAGCCCACCCATCTCAAACCCTCCGCAGAAAGACAGAAAAATGTGAAATATGTTATTGAGGATCAACATCACATACCTGGCCCAAAACACCCTCCACATTAGGACCAAAAACATATCTCGTATACGGACTCGCGGGATCATTCGGAATCGTCTTGGAGGCTGTAGTCGAGTACCCAAACACACCCGTCCACTGCTTGATAGTCTCGTAGTAGTTCTGCGTGTAGAGCGTCGTGTCCGCGGTGCCGTGGTGGATCCGCATGCGAGGGCGGGGACCCGTGTATCCGGGATATCCCTCTTTCGCCTTCGCGGCCCAGTAGTCCTGGCTCAGGTTCAGCTGGCCCTGAGAACAGGTGCTGTTCCACCCGTCCACGGTCCCCGTGTAGAAGCACGTGTCCGGGACCCCGGCGTAGGCTATCCCCGCGGCGAAGATGTCGGGGTAGGTGGCTGCTAGGACGTTCTATTATTTATTCAAGTCAGTGGACGGAAAGGGACGGGATAAGGTGAGATAAATGAGCTTTCTATAGATCCCGGGGGTAATAGAGTGTGTCAAAGTGAGAGTTAGGAGAAAATATAAGGTAGCGGGTAGGGTGAACGGGGGACAGAAAAAGGGGGAGCGGGAAAAGAAGAAAACGCACCGTCATCATAGCCCCCGACGAAGTCCCCGTAACAAAAACCCTGCTCTTATCTGCTTTATACTTGTCCAACGTATACCTAACCATATTCGCGATCGAATTGCTATCGGCGCCTCCCTCATGTGTCAGCGCCGCGCTCGACGAGACATCCCAGCACGTGCCGCTATACGGCGACTCCGGGTATATGACGATAAACCCGTACTTCTCCGCCAGTCGCGCGTAGGGGGTGCCGCTGTAGTACGCCTGCGCAGTGCCAGAGCAGTAGTGGACAGCTACCACGATGCCCGGATTCGTGGCCAGGTTATCGGGGACGTAGATGTACATTTTGGTGTTCGAGGTGTTGGCCCCGAAGCTGGTCACTTGTTGCAGTGATGCCGCGGCGCTGAGACCGCTGAGCGCCAGGGCGCTGGTTAGGACGGTGTTTAGGGGGCGCATTGTTTCTTTTTCTTCTTTCTCTTTCTTTCCGTCTCTCGTTTTCAAGATATGTAATGGACGGACTAGATGGATGGGTCGACTACGTGCTACAAAAACGTGTACATAAGTAGAGAGAGACGCTGCTGGCCTTAGGTTCGCGCGATCACGAGTTAAACAGCATAAGGCAATGCGCGCTGACTAGCTGGGCTTGTGTATTTATACAATCCTTCTTAGTTCTGTACAACGATGAGCTGATGACTATCTCTTCCCTATCCCACGGACATCATGGCTCCGACGCAAGCTACCGGATGGCGGTTCCTGAGGACCCCGTTCCGCTTTCCCGCTTCCCCCGGGACCGAGTAGCATGCTTCCGCTACCAGCCTACCACGGCCGGATTCATGCGCCGGGTTCCATTACGTGAAACTCTTACTTGCGCAGTGGTCCGAACGTTAAAAGGAATGGTGTCGTGAGGAAGATTCAGCAATTCCATACATCCCGTTTCGTTCACAGAATACCTATTAGAGTTAAGTCGCTAATCTCCGTCTTGCCTGCTTGTAGGTAGTTCGGAAGTTATGTCCGTAGTTCGTTGCGGGGTGGTCTAAAATCTTGCACCAATAGACCGGGCTTGCAAGGATGGGAACAGGGAAACCGGTCCTACTGGCAACTTGCTCAATGGGCTCAATGAAAATTGAGCCTCATGGAATGATTTGTTCATGGCAACGGCTATTGTCTTGTTTGTTATAAGGCCCCGTCTATTAGAGGTTGATTAGATATATGTAAGCTGCTGTGATGGTAGAAAGCAAGTAGCTAGACTAGGTAGGTAGTTTATTCATTCTTGGTTTATAGTTACAAGAGCTGACAGACAGTAACCGCGTTGAGAAGTTTAAGTCTTGGCATCCACCGTACTATCAAAAGAAAGGAAAAAAGTGAGAGAAACAAAAACTATGCAAATAAGAAAGACATTCTCACGATGAAAAATAGAAAAAAAATCAAAAGATACTCTCGAACGGGGAATCGAACCCCGGCCACCTGCGGACTGTCTGTTGATGACAAGCAGGTATCCTAGCCACTAGACCATTCAAGACTTGTTTGTGACAGTCCAGGCTCATTTCGTGAACTATACCCTAGTGCTGGATACTGGATCGTGAAATCGCTTGTTGGTAATGTCACAACAGTCACCCCTTCTGTGATGTTACTTAGTCAAAAATAAACCTATTTGTTCCCTTAAACACGAAGTGTTGGGTAATATGCAGTAGTACGCCTTTTGATTTGCAAACCAGAGCATTTTGCCTTGATAGTGTGTTAGGTAGTACACACCGGGCAGGTCAGACACAAGGCTTTAATTAACGCCTACGACCTTGTTGACAATTCCTCCTCCTCCGCGCGTAACGTTATTCTCCGGTACTCCGGCGGCGGATTATTAACAGTAGCGGATTTTGGAGCCAGGTACGCACATCAACGTCCAAGATCCCACATCCCGCATCCCACACGTCCCGAGAAAAGTAGGCCCTCTATTCTGAACTTGCGTAATCAAGTGGCAGGTAGGTAGGTAAAGTATATATGATATAGGAGTGTGGGCACCCTATATAAGAAACATTATGTTCCTATATGTTTCTTGCTATTCAGAGCGCGCAGTTCGTCGCGGGTTCTAGCTAACCTCGATTTCTTGCCAATATCTATTCTAAACTATCTAGACTCTACTATTTACATACCTAAGTCAGTAGGAATCCTGCTCTTAGGTAGACATATACTATGTGTAACATCCCAACCCAGATACGCCGAGATGGTTAGGTTAGGTTAGCTTGTTTGTATAGGCAAATTATCTGATCAAGTAAATCCCATGCATACACTGGTTCTCGGTAAATGAGCGAACCGCAAAATCAGTAAAACTGGTTGATGCTAGGGGATGGTTTGCTGCAAAGCCAACCAATACATACCGACATAACCTACCTCTAGGCGGTCCTATCTGTCTAAGCCAGGAACACAAAATATGACAGATGACGCGGCCAACCGATGCGGGAGAGTTACTCTGGTAAGCAGGTAGGTAGTAGTAACATCATTTATCAGAAACGAAGCTAAAGTAACTCCAACATGACGTGACAGCAGTTTATTGTACATTATGAGTTGTATGTAGGTATGTAGGTATGTATGTGCACCTTGCATGGCAACCTAGTTGATGTAGTATCACTTCTATAGTGTTTAGGAGTCAAGAAGGTGGAAGAGCGGAGGGGAGGAAGAGAGGAGAAGCGGAATGGATAGGTAGTATAGTTAGTCCGGGTCCGTACTACCTATGTTGGTATGTTACAGGAAAGGGGTTATAAGGAAGGGGGGATGAGGGAAGCTAAGCGAGCAGCCGTAACCACGTCCAAGAATGTGACACGATGCGATGCAATGTTGTGTTATGCCATGCTAGGCTATTACTTACCGGTATGCGATGCGGTTGCATGGACAATACCTGCTTGCCTACAGTATCTAGGATATGTAACCTAGATTATGGAGGCCCAACTCTACCGTAACCCAACTAAAAATCGGTTCTAGATAGATACACTCCTTTCTGTCCTTCCTCTCCTCCATGTTACATAGGTATTCCTTCTACCCTCCCCTCCCCTCCTCTCCCCCAAATACCTACCCCAAATAGGCAGGCTTCTAGAACTGATAGATAAACGTCTTGGCTATCATATCTCCCCTACCATGTGCTGATCCCGGTAGCCAATGATAGGAGACGGAACAACCACCTTCATGATAGATGTCAAGTCATCTTTCTTTGAGTTCAATCACTAGGAGGCCGCCTAAGGAGATTTTTCTGTGAGGCAAAGGCATCCCGCGTTGGGTACTACCCAGGTATACAAATATCTTTCACATACAGTATGATACCCTCTGTCGCAAGTGTCAACGGACATAAGAGTAACATGGACACAGAGAGGTAACCCTCAAGTCCGCCCCTGGTAGCCGAAGAGGTATGTTATGATAAGGTAGGATTACGTTTCCGAATACGAAGGCTAGTAACTTAGGATGGTAAGTATTCTAGGTAGTAGATACTCACAAGTTTGTAGGGCAGTGGCCATTTCCCCGGGTTTACCACATGATATAGACATTATGCTCGTTAATGGTCTCGAAAGTTACTGACGTATTGCTATAGTTGTCACATATACACAGACACATGGGCTATGCTCGCAAGTCGAAAAAATCAAAGCGTAAAAGAACAACCCATAGCGGGTCGTCATTAGGATTATCATATGCAGCCATCAAATAAGGTGAGAGACATCTGCACACTCCAGGGCGAGACAGTTTATACCTAAGCGAGGGCAGCCCATGCGTACGTGCATGCGTTCACTTCCCCCAAGAACTGTTCCCATCTGCAAGGCAAATAAGTAAGTAGCCTAGCCTAGTATACTCTTACAAATGTACATACATAAGTCTATGCTTAGGTAGGTACCTGCTTGATTAACCGATCCGACTGATCGACTCCCTGACCGACGACAACTCCTCACACCCTTCCAATAGGAACCGTGACATCACCAGAAAACCCCTGTCTCAAACTAGCCCAGACAACAAGAAGCAAGGGGACTTCAAATGCCTAAATTATGATATGTCTTCCAACACATAGATACTTAACATGCCATGCGACCCTCTGTCCCTCACACAACCCTCAACACCGAACTAGACCACAATGCGCATGAAGATACCTTACGTAGACAGCAGGGGACTGCCGCATGCCTTGTTACGGGTAAAGGAAGTCCTTCTACATTCCAACTAACCTGGCATGACAATAGCAAACATAGGAGGGGGAACTAAGAGAAAAGCAAACATCCCCACCTAGGTTGTGTGACAACCTGAACCATAGTGACCATAGTACCATTGTAGGCTGGGATTCCAAAAGGAACGTCGAATATCAAGGTGGCAACTTGAGAGTCTACAATGGTATTTGCATGTGGTAGCGTGTACGATGCAGCAGGCCGTAACTGGCTGAGCGGTAGGAACGAAGAAGCAACATGTCAAATAGGGTATCATATAATCAAAACATTACCTATCAGAATCTTAGGTATGTACTGTATATAGTGAAGCACGAATCAAAGAAGGAAAAAAGGGCGTGGGGGTGGCAGTATATGAAATAGCTACCTATTCAACAACCCACTAACTAGAGTTCGCCTCATCTCAACTTATAACACGTGCATACACAACATACTCACAAACTCAGCCAATCATAGTATAGTCGTTCTTAATTCCTTGAGCCCTCCATTATACCCTACCTACCTAGGTACCTTCATGGTTTTTTGCTTACACTTTATAATAATACCTACGGGTAGGTAAGTGATAATACAGAATGATGTCAGGTTCAACTTTACCATAGCAATCAATCCCTTTAAAAGATATTGAGGCAATGACTTTCACAAAAATAAGTAGAAAGCCCAAAGCCACGCCCTCACTTGCTGATTCGTTAACGGTCATAAACTAAACTTCCCCTGATTCATGTGTACGTAAAGTGAGTGCTTAAGACAGGTACCTCATGTAGGTATGTACGTAAGATACCTGCCAGCAGTGGGCAAGTAGTAGGCACGGTAGTATGCAGGACCCCCCTCAACGCGTCATGTCATCTTTATTACTGTACAAATACCAAAAGAATAAAGGGGTTTCGCTAATACGTCTATCTAAGCCTAAGCCTAAATCAAGAACCCAAAGCCAAGCCGCCTCCGCCGCCACCTTATTTCCCACTCATCTCATCCGTCCCGGACCTCATACATACATAGGTAGGTATAGAGTAGGCGACGAGAAGGTGGTAGAGTAAGTAGGATGTAAATTCTAGGTAGAGGAGCAGGTAGGTAGTGGTAGTAGATGGGCGGCCAGGTAGTGAGTGGTTATAGGTAGATAGATACACAACACAAACACCTGTATACTCGCTTGCTTTCTTCTTCCCTATAATTATGCCATTAGGGCATCTCAGCATCCCCTAGAAGAGAAAATGGAAAAAATGGAAAAAATGGAAAATAAAAATGAGTACAGGTAAAAGGAATAAAAAGATGAATTTCGCTATTCCCAATGCTACCATCCATTTGCGCTTTCCTTTCCCTTCCTTTCCCTGCCCTGCCCTGCCCTGATTTGCTTTACCCTTTAACCCCTCCAAAAAAAAAAAAAGTCAAATGCCTAAGCCAGCCAATTCATCCATCGTCTCTAAGGGATCAAAGAGAAGAAAAGGTTATTTTTTGGTAGTCGTTTCGGCAGACTCCGTTGGACGAATCCGGGAACTCGGCTAGGCCCGGCCGGATATCATATCCCCCTATTAAACAATATATATCATAGAGGGGGTTTTCGTAAGCTGGCCTCGCCTATATTCGGTTCGAAATGGAAACGCACGTCGTCCTATACGTAGCGTACACACCATTGGAGGATAAGACAATCATCCATTGCCCGATATCTGTTGGTAGACTGGAGAAAAGCATGCAAAACACCAAAAACAGAGAGATCATGTCCTTCTTTTGATGGCCTTGTCCGTCCGACCTGCCTATTGGGCTCCCAAAATTTCGTCATACCGTAGTCGATCATCAGTGTTATACATGGTATATTGCAAGGTAGAGAAATGCTTGTACTGAACCGTCTCCAATGAAACCCAAGCCCGGCTTTCAAAACACTCGCAACGTGCGACAAAAAGACAAAAAGAAATGCGTGAGCGCTGTTCTGTGGCGAATCATAAAGCTAAGCCGGCTATCATGGTAATTTTTCGGACCAAGAAAAGAAGGTGGTATCAACCCCTGAGGGATGTAAGGAAAGTATAGAACACAAAGATTGCATAGAATGTATCAGCGGGCTATGCCAGCAGGTAACCTAGCGACGCTTGTTCATAGTCTCGGTCATAGAGGCGCCACTGTCGTAATCCCAGTGCCGTTTGAGGGCTCCAGACTCATAGACGCTGGCCACGGACTCTTGCCACATGGCTGGGGTGATGAAGTTTTGCGCCCGTGGAGCCGAATATTGCTGGGGAGGCAAAGGTGGCTGAGGGGCTGATAAGGAGGCATTGGCGATGGCCATGTCCTGAGTTGTAGGAACTTCGGGAGCACCTGGGGAAATGTTTAGAGAACTGGACTGTGGAGTCACCGGCGGAGGTTGAGTTGGAAGCGGCGTACCAAACGTAGAGTTCCATTGGCTGTAACATGAAATTAGTTATCGTTCTCTACCTAATACGTCTTTGTTTGATGGACTATTTCAAAAGACTACTTACTCGAAGATGGGGGCAGGATTCCACGTAGGGTGATCGCCCAGAGACATTGCGTGGGAAAGCGGTGCCTGGGTAGTCTGACTACCGCCAAGCATAGAAAGCGACTGTATAGAAGGAGAGTCACCCTTGCTGTCCCCGGAGCCAATAGAAATGGGCGTGATGGGATGATAACTGACGTGAGAGTGGTGGCCACCGTGGACATCCACGTTTGGATCCAATGAATTAGTCCGTAGCATGGGAGGCTTGAAGGTAGCAGCACGAGGTGGGCTCGACTGCGTACTGGGGTGTGGACTACCGTAGGGGAAACTTGGTTTCAAGACAAATGGTTTCCTGGTATCTGCCGAGAACGCTTTCCTCACAGCATCGATCTGTTTTAGCATTTCCGGAAGTGGCCAGGACCCCATTGTCTTCTCTAGAATCCTCATGTGGCGGGTGAAATAATCCCGTGAGTCAGCATTAATGTCTGGATCTGGCGATGTTAAGGCGACCTGCGCATCCATCTCTCGGTCAGTATTGAAACTCGTACATGAAGGTAAAGTAAAGAAAATAGAACGAGGATAGAAGTAAGACGCACCAGATGAAGAACGATGCAGGACAGAACGCCATATATCGTGAAGCTGATGCCCCTCTGCATGCACTGGAGCCCACTTAGTCCGAATGACTGAAGCATAGACTCTTGGAGACGGCACAAAGCCTTCGCCGCTGAATAACAGATCCCCATGTGATGTTTCCACTGCCCATCAATTCCCATAGGCTCTAGGAATGTGAGCTGTGGCCGATGAAGTAGAATAGTCGCTAGGTAGTAATATGAGTGCACATTCCCAACGTAATGAGATGGCAACCACGGTGGTGACCCGTCCGCAGGAAAGGTAACCTTCATTTCAGGTGGCAATTCACTTAGCCAAGCTCGAAGTTGTGGGTTAAGCTGAACAAACTCGGGATCAAGGCCCCAATCCTTCTTCTTTTTAACCTTTGAGTAGACTGTATTCATCTTGGAAATCATCCGCAGAATCCTAGTAAAGTAAATAAAATATCGTGAAATCTGCTGCTCGTCCTCTTCGATGCCGGGCATAGACTGCGGTACGCTAAAATCTAACGTATCGAGCTCAACTGATAAATCATCTCGCCCTAGAATCTGGCTCAGGAAGATGCTCACGGAGAGAGGTGGGCACGAAGAGGCCTAGGGCGAAAACTTACCTTGGGAAGCGGCAATCATGGTCTCGCAAATAAATATTGTCTGCCACACGCGAGTTTTCGTCAGGCAATCAGCCGGAGTTGCGCCACAGGGCTTGCCGACTTTGTGGTTCTGGTAGTGCTCGTCGAGGCCAAGATCGCGCGCCATAGCTACACAATGGACGATGGACATCCATGAGCGGTAGTAATACCCACGTTTCGGCACAGCTTCGCGGGCCTTGAGAATGATGAGAAGCGCTTGGAGTGTACTCAGCCGTGGCACATCCATAAAGGAATCGGCATGCTCTACACAATATCGACGTCAGCATTAAGTTTGGTATCGCATTTTTAATCGAGGCAAAGTCCGTAGTAGAGACTTACTGGAGGCGAGTGCAATCCATTGCTGGCCTTGCGCCGGTTCGTCTGTGAGTCGTTCTGCGACGGAAAAGATTGCTTCTAATAACAAAGGAGATATGGATTCGCGGTTTGTGTGCCATTGGCGATACAGCTGGGCTTTGTTGAGTACTGGGACATACGGATGTACGTGAGTGAAGTAGAGATGGAAATAGTGCAGAATGGTCTCGTCTTCTGGCATCAGTTCCGGAGGTATTCTTATTTTCGACCCAGGTCCGGTATGTATGGGAGGCAAAGCATGCTTGTAGTCATCCCCCTCTTCGATAGCAGGCTCCTCCTCTTGTCCGGAGGCTAAAGCTTGTTTGTTGTTCAGATAAGGGGCTTTGGTCAATCGTCAGTGTCTCCAACTATCGTCATCGCCATGAAAAGAAAAAAA